>Ga0209490_10000013_pt1 | contig 228817 bp, 197 predicted proteins | sample MAT06_FD_187209 | JGI IMG/M metagenome (GOLD analysis project Ga0209490, IMG submission 187209) | Freshwater microbial communities from Lake Fryxell liftoff mats and glacier meltwater in Antarctica - MAT-06 (SPAdes) (version 2) | ecosystem: Environmental > Aquatic > Freshwater > Ice > Liftoff...
GGGAACGAATGCAGCACATGGCCGACCGATGGCTACCAAAGCCACGCATTTGCCACCCATATCCATCTCAGCGATTTGGTGTCAGAACCTGAAGTAAGAACCCTGTGCGGTAATCCCGCACGCAGGGATCTATGCGGGGGGTGGCAGGCAACTGCTATCCCTACCGTGACCGAGCAAAAAGCACTACCTCAGGCAGGGGCAAGCGAAAACCTCCCTACTCCCAACCCAAAATTAGGCCTGGTCTGGTTTTACTTCAGGCAGTGGCAGTGCATCTAATTTTGTTGAAGTTGTTCTCGCCAGATGCTCATCGTGTGATGGCAAATTGCTCTGACTATCCGGATGTGATCCGTCTGCCGGATAGAGGAAGTCGATAATTTCTTTGATGGAAGCGGCCACCGGAATAGCAATCAGCATACCGAGAGCACCGGCCATAACCTCGCCGCATAACACGGCAAAAATAATTGCCAGGGGATGCAAATTAATGGCATGGCCGATGAAACGCGGCACAATAACATAGTCTTCAATCAGGCGAGCAACCCAGTAACCAAGAATAATTTTGACGGCAATACCCACGCCGTGTTGAGCCACACCAACGATGGTGGCAATACTGATGGCAAAGAAAGGCCCAAGCACTGGAATGATTTCTAAGAAGCCGCTGAGAATGGCAATAAGAAGAGCATATTTTATATGCAGCCAGAAGTGCAAAATGCCATAGGCAACGCACGACATCAAGGCAATCAGAAGCAACTGACCTCTCACATATTTGCTCAACATCACGTTCATTTGCGACGATAGTTTAATTACCATCTCATGATTTTTCTTGGGAATAAATCTGAGACAGAAGAGGCCCACGCGTCTGCTGTCGATAATGAAATAGATTGATGAAACTGTGCAGACTAAAACTGCCAATAAGCTTTTTGAGAGCAGGCCGCCCAGGTGCATCAGTTCTTCGGGCGTGCCCATATTTTGTTCAAGACTAGCAGTTAGCTCGCTGGCTGTTTTTACAACATCGAGATTCCAGTTAAAACCATCAGAGACTTGCTTCACCATGCTGATGACGATTTCATCGCGCTGCGCGGCCATGGCTGTGAACTGTTCGATAATAGACTTACCAAACCAGCTGCTGGTGCCGATTATCAGACCAATGATAGATACGTAGATTACCGCCACCGATATTCCGGGCCGGCATTTGAAAGTATTGCTGAATGAATTGACCGCCGGCAGTAGCAGGTAGGCAATAATGCCGCCGACAATGAATGGCGGAAAAACTTCTCTAATAAAGTAGAGAAACCAGAGCATCAAAAAAACGCCGGTTAGCTTGAGCATGTTTATTCTTCTTTCTTAGCCGACCGCTATCGGTTTTTTATTCAGCTCACTAAAATCATGTACTTGAGCACCTACGAGTTTGACCAGCAACCATGCCGGTCTGAAACGCTCTCCGTGTGCTTGATGATAGGCCGTGAGCTCTTGCAAGCACCAGGCCAGGCCTTTTTCTTTGGCCATAGCGATCAGGCCGATTTTAAATCCACAACCATTTTGCATGGCGATGTCGATGTCGTCTGCCGCCACAACTTGCTCTTGCAAGCAATAGATAGACTCGTTGAGCATGGGCAAAATTACGCGCAGTGCGTCAAACCCTTTTGCTTTGCCGCTGGGCTTGGTCTCAGAAGTACTTGCAGTTTCTTTGTTTGCTTGCGCAATCATTTCTTGCAAGGCCGGATTGATTTTTTTCGCTTCGCCTTTAAGAGCGTTTTTGTCATGCAAGTAGAAACCGGCACCAGTTTTTTGCCCCAGTGCGCCTGCCGCTACCATTTTGGCCAGCAGTGGCGATGGCGAGAAGCGCGGGCCGTACTGGCTATAAAGGAACTTGTTGACGTGAGCGCAAACGTCGATTCCGGTCATGTCGAATAGCGCGAAAGGCCCCATTGGCAGGCCAAATTCCACCACTTTGGCGTCGATTTCTTCTGGCGTTGCCAAGCCTTCCTGCAAAACGTACAGCGCTTCATTCATATAAGTGAAGAGCACGCGGTTGACCAGAAATCCTGGGCATTCCTCAACCTTGACTGGGGTCTTCTGCATGTCGCGGCAAAGTTCGAGGGCGACTTTTACTGTTTCATCTGAAGTTTTCACTCCAGGAATTACTTCTACCAGTTTCATGAACTGAGCGGGGTTGAAGAAGTGCATGCCCACAACTTTTTCAGGGCGATTGGTGGCGGCGGCGATTTCAGATATTGATAAAGCCGAAGTATTCGTTGCAAGAATGGCCCGAGGGGGGCAAATTTCGTCAAGTGTTTTGAAAATGTCGAGCTTGACTGAGATTTCTTCGAATGCTGCTTCAATGACCAGATCGACGTTCTTGAAATCTTCGTACGAGGTCGTACCCTGCACCAGGGCGAAGAGTTTGTCGGCTTCAGTTTGAGCCATGCCTTTCTTGACACGGGAATCAAACATTTTTTTGATGTTTCCAAGCCCTCTATCAACAGCGGCTTGTTCCACATCTTTTAAAAGCACTTCGATACCGCACTGGCTTAAAACACAGGCAATTCCGCTGCCCATGGCGCCCGCACCGATTACTGCCGCTCTCTGCACTCTCATACAAAGCCCTCATTATTATGAAAACACTAGTTGGCGCTATGCTAGCATCTTTAGTTCGCAGCCCAGAAAACCGTCAGCCGGAATTTAAGAAATCACAGAAGGTCCAGCTATGTTGACAACGCTCATGAGGAAGACAGATTGTTCGCCGGATGCGGCCACAATCGCCGAAACACCAAAGCATTTGGGCTGGATAATGCTTTCAGCTTTAGGCATTGGTGCCACCATTGGTGCTGGCATTTTCGCCATGCCCGGCATCATTGCGGGCAAGGCTGGACCAGCCGGAATTCTGTCGTTTCTACTGACTGGTTTCGTCATTATGCTGATTGCATTTTGCTACGAAAAATTTTCAATTCGTGTGCCGCACGGTGTATCTGCTTATAGCTATGTTTATCATTCGATTGGCGAATTAGTGGCCTGGATTGTGGCTTTTGGCCTCTTCCTCGAATATAGTTTTGGTGCCTCTGCCGTATCGATCGCCTGGGGCGAGTATTTGAAAAATGCTCTGGGTTTTTCGGTGCCGGCTTTCTGGAGCGGCCCTACAATTGACGCCCAAAATCAATTCCATTTTGGCATCAATTTCATTGCCATCGGCGTCATTGCCGTGGTCAGTGTTGTCCTGATTTTGGGCGGTGTGAAAAAATCGGCTAAGCTCAACTTTGCTCTTGTAGTTCTCAAACTGACTCTACTTGTCACTTTCCTGGCGGTGGGCATTCCCCACGTCAATCCTGCCAACTGGTTTCCTTTTATGCCATTTGGGTTTGAGGGTGTTTTAAAAGGAGCAGCCACCGCGGTTTTCCCCTTCGTCGGGTTTGACGCACTTTATACTTTTGCTCGCGAGTCTAAATCACTTAAAGACACAAGATGGGCCACTTATTCATGCGTCGGCATCGTCGCATTCTTGTATGTCACCGTGATGGCCGTGGCAACTGGCCTGGCACCATGCTTTATTAACGGTCACCCTAATGAATTGTTTGTCGGTTCAGAAGCGGCGGCGCCTTTAGCTAAGTTGCTTACTGCAGCCGGTGAAGGTTGGACAGCCAAGTTTATTTCGTTCGGTGCAGTGCTCGGCATCTTCAATGTGCTTCTGGTATTTTGCATGGGCGGACCGCGCATCTTCCTCAATATGGCAGAAGACGGTCTGCTTCCTCCGATTTTCAAAAAAATGAACAACGGTAATCCTACCGTTGGTATCATCCTTAATGGCGTCGTTGTGGCAGCTATTGCCGGCTTTGTGCCTTTCGGGAAAATTGCCGACATGATGGTGCTCGGCACTCTTGTGGCATTCATTTTTGTTTGTATCGGAGCGTTAAAGCTCAAGCTCGTAAATCCGATTATCGCCATTGCCGGCGGGCTTGGTTGTGCCATTCTCGCCTTCAATCTCGAGCCTGCGGTGTTGCAAGTTTATTCTGTGACACTGCCAATCGGCTTGATCATTTATTTCCTGTATGGATACAAGAACAGCAAGCTGCGTAAAAAAAACGGCGCTTAAATCGGTAGTTTTTCGCGCTTAGCCACTGAAGCTCTCTTTTTAAAAGCCTAAGGAATTTTACAACTTAAAGGTTGTACGAAAATACAACCCATAAGTTGTATTTTTTCTTAGGCGTGGAAAAAGGACTACCCGGGTTAAGGCCCAAAAAGTCCACAACCAACACCCAATCAACCAAAATTTAAAAGACTCGACTGCCTAGCTCAGAGCCATCATCGGGTTTGAGTAAAAGCACACCGCCGGCATTGACGGCACTGCCCAATACAAGCACCTCTGAATTGAAGTCACCGACTTGTTTGCCGGGACAATTCATAACGCAGGCCACCAGTCGATCGGTCAGATCGTCCAGGCGATAATGCGCTGTGATTTGCGCACTCGATTGTTTAACGCCCAGGTCACCGAAATCAATCCATAGCTTGTAGGCTGGCTTTCTTGCCTGGCCAAACACTTCAGCTTTGATAATTTTTCCTATGCGAATGTCGAGGCTAAGGAAAGTATCGAGGTCTACATTGTCAGAAACTATATTCAAATTTATTTCGCATCCATCCAGTTTTTGCCAGTGCCAAAGTCAACTTTGAGTGGCACTTTGAGGGGTTGATTGAGGGTCATCGCTTTTTCTAAGATTGCCTTTGTCGCTTCCAGTTCATTGTCCGGTACTTCCAGCACCAGTTCATCGTGCACCTGCATCGTCAGTTTGGCATTGCTGCCCGCTGCTCTCAAGTCTTGATCAAGTCTGATCATAGCCAGTTTCATCAAATCGGCGGCACTGCCCTGAATGGGGGCATTGCAAGCGGCGCGCTCGTCGGCCTTGCGCACATTGTCGTTGCGGTCGTGCAAGTGGGTAAAGTAGCGTCTGCGTCCCCACATGGTGCGTGCATAATTGTTGTTGCGTGCGTCTTCGATTGTGCCGTGCAAGAATCCTTGCACTTTCGGGTAACGAGCGAAATATTTATCGATAAAGCCCTGGGCTTCTTTAGTCGAGATGCCCAGATCAAGGCCGGTAGAGTAAGCGCCTTGCTGGTAGACCAGGGCAAAGTTGAGAGTTTTGCCGATGCGCCTGATTTCAGAAGTAACGTCTTCTATTGCTAGTTCATAGATTTCACCGGCGGTGCGGGCGTGAATATCTTGATTTTTTTCAAAAGCGTCAATCAAAGTTTCGTCAGCGCACATGTGAGCCAGAAGGCGCAACTCGATTTGCGAATAGTCGGCTGATATCAACGACGACCCCGGAGTGGCGATAAAGGCGCGGCGAATGCGGCGACCGACTTCGGTGCGAATGGGAATGTTTTGCAGGTTGGGGTTGGAACTCGAAAGGCGGCCTGTGCTCGTCACGGTCTGGTTAAAGTCACCGTGCAGCCGCCCGTCTTTTTCTAAAATTTGCCCGGGCAGAGCGTCTACATAGGTAGAGCGCAATTTAGAAATATGCCTGTACTCAAGCAATTTCGAAATAATCTCGTGTTCTTCTTTTAAAGATTCGAGCACAGCGGCATCGGTAGAAAAACCGGTTTTAGTTTTACCTTTTGGTTTAAGACCAAGTTCTTCAAACAAAACTTTTTGCAGTTGTTGCGTTGAATTTATATTAAATCCGTGGCCGGCGTGACCGTAAATTTCACTTTCCAGTCGGGCTAATTCGCTGGCCAGCTCGTTAGAAAAATTCTTGAGATAATCGAGATCAAGAGCAACACCGGCTTGCTCCATACGAGCGAGCACTACGGCTAAAGGCTGCTCCATTTCATAGAGCAAATATTCTTGTTCGTCGTCCAGTAGCGGTGCATAAAATCTTGCCAGTTCTAAGCTCAGACGCGCTTGATCGCTTGCATAGGCAGCCACCGTATCTAATGGCGCATCAATCATAGCGATTTGTTTGCGGCCGCTGCCGATTACTTCGTCAAGCCGTGTCATCTGATATTGCAATACCCGATCTGCTTGCTCACGCAAGCCGTGCTTTTCATCAGGATTTAAGATGTAGCTGGCCAGCATGGTGTCGAAAACAATCGGTTCGAGAGCGATGTTGCTACACGAGAGCACGTTAATGGCAAATTTGGAGTTCTGCAAGACTTTGGCAATTTTGCCGTCTTCAAAAATGGGCTTTAGCCGCTCTTGAACATAACCTGACTCCAGCAATGCTGCGCCCGTTTGCTTAATCGGCACGTATGCGGTTTTGAGAGTGGCTTTGTTCTTGTCGGCTTCGTTGCGCACAACCAGCGCGAGACGGCTTTCTTTACTCCCGATCAAGGTGTCCCAGGCAAATGTGTAACCGATTACTTCGGTGTTCAGGCTATCACCACCACTGGTTTCAAGTGAAATTGCGATAGCACTTTGATGTGAGAGTTCTTTGACTAAATCGGTCAATTGTTCTTGCGTCGTTACGACCAGTAAGTTCGGAGCTGGAGCCATTGTAGCTGCTCGCAAAGCAACTGGTGCTTCCGGCTGTGCACCCGCATTATCCTGGCTTCCGAATGAAAGTTTGAGCTGACCGAAGACCGGTGCGTCTATTGAAACTTCAAGGCTGGCGCCGCTACTGCTGCTGGCCGCTATTACTTTTAATTCTACGGCCGGAGCTGCTTTTGGCATTTCCGGCATAGAGCCATCCGGCGAAAAACGTGCCAGAATTTTCGGTAATCTCGTAGTCAGTTGTTTGAAATTGAGCTTATCGAAATAGTCTCGCAGACCTTCTAATTGAGGCATGCTCAGCCGGCAATGCTCAAAGTCGAATTCGAGGGGCACATCAAGGCGGATAGTAGCGAGGCGTTGGCTGACATAGGCAATTTCTTTGCCTTCAATCAATTTCTTTTTCAGTGAGGCCGATTTGATATCGTCAATGTGTTCGTAGATGCCGTCTAAAGTCTGATAAGCCGCGAGCAGTTGCTGAGCGCCTTTGTCACCGATGCCTTTAACGCCGGGAATGTTATCGGAAGCGTCACCGCAAAGGGCCTTGAAATCAACAACTTGCTCAGGCCAGATGCCCATGCGGTCATAAACTTCCTGGCGTTTGCAATTAACCAGACCGTCTTTAGTCGTTAAGTGAATCTCAATTGAAGAATTGTCGCCATCAACAAGTTGAAAGGCGTCTTTGTCGCCGGTCAAAATGATTACCTTGCGACCAAGAGCGGCAGCTTGTTTGGCCACAGTGCCGATCACGTCGTCAGCTTCAAATCCGGGTAATTCCAAAAGGGGAATTTCAAAGGCGGTGACGCCTTCGCGGATCATCGGCCACTGGGTCTTCAAATCATCGGGCATTTCATTGCGGTGAGCTTTATATTGGTCGTATTCGATTTTACGGAAAGTCGGCTCAGAAAGATCGAAACAGACGGCCAGCATATCTGGCCGTTGTTTTTCAATTTGATCGAACAAGGAAGAAAAGAAACCATGTACAGCCCAGGTAGGGCGGCCGTCTTTGGCCTTCATTCCTGAGCGCATCAGCGCATAAAAAGAGCGAAAAGCCAGAGAACTTCCGTCAACTAATACTAAGGTTTCTTGATCAGCCATGGCGTTTTACTCTGTTATTGAATGTCACCGGCAGTGGAACGCGGACGTGATGGACCTTGCGATGTCGCGATGCCACCAGACAAGCTTTTGCCTTCGCACAAGCTTGGGGTCTCAATATTGAGCAGGGCCGCAATAGTTGGCGCGATATCGGCCGGGCTGACAGTTTCAGTGCGCTTGCCCGGTTCGATGCCGAATCCGTGCAAGACCAGTGGAACCTGACTGTCGTATGAATATGGCGCACCGCTGGCAGTACCAGAGCTTTCAGATGAGAATACATATCCTGGTTTAGGAATGACATAGCATTCGCCACTGCGGCCCCAGTAGTAGCTCTTGCGCACACCGTCGGCAAATGGTCCGTTGGGCAACTGGTTTGAATAGAGCTGTGCAGATGTAATTACTTCGGCAATTCCCGGAATGCCGTGAGCAACTTTGGCAGCCAGGGCTTCTACGTCAGGTTGACGATATTTATTTTTGTCGATGGCGCCGAAATTAAGATAAAGATTTGGTGGCTCGAAGGCTTCAATCCACTCGTCCTGGCCAAGGCGATTATCTAAAGTGGTGTCAAGGAAAGTCTTGAATGATTTGGGATCAATGCGCCCCGAATCAAGACCGCGCTCTTTGAGAAATTCAGGAATGGCCTGAGCTCCGCGGTTGGCGGTAAAGACAATCAAGCAATTATTCAGGCCAACTTTTTGATCCAGGTAGCCTAGCAGTGTGCTCACCCCTTGATCCATGCGATAAACAAGATCTTGCGATTCTTGTGAATAAGGGCCGAAGTAATTTATTAGTTCACCGCCGGCGGATAGGCCGACAGAAAGAAAATCGGTGTCGCTGTGAGTGCCGAGACCTTCTTTTTCAATGGCGTCGTGAGCCAGATCAAGCACCATCTGATTTGCCATGGGCGTCATGGCCAGAGTGGTGTAAGCGCCTTCGCCGGTAGCTGCACCGCTAATCATGTGCGGAAATGCTTTACCGTCTGATGGTAGAGCTTTTTCGTTGGTGAAGTCATCGCGGCTGGACGCGCCATAAGCATTTTCAGGAAGCAATCTTTGCCAGGGCTTAGCCACTAGTTTTTCGGCCTGCCGCTGATCGTTATAGGCCTTGACCCAGAGAGGTAAATCACGGCCGTATTGGGCGGAAGTAACAAAATTTCCGGTGCGGTTATCAAACCATACGGCCATGTTGGCCAGGCGGCCGCCAAGCAGCAAGGCCTGTGAATCTTTAACCGCTAGTGAAAATACTTTGCTGCGGCCATTGGTGGCCAATTTCATCTGGTCGCCAATAGTGGTTCCCTGCAAAAACTTAGAACTTGAGCCGCCGCCATTGGCGCCGGTGAGCGTTGACGACTCGTCGGCTACGGCCGAGATAGCTTTGTTCTTTCGGCGATCAAACCATTGATCGCCAACAATACCGTGTGCCCACGGATTGGCTCCAGTGGCGATTGTGGCGTCACCGCAGGCGCCTTGAGTGGTCGCCTGTTGATAGCGGCAATTTGTATAGTTGGCGCCTGACTCACTCAACCAGCGCAGACCGCCGCCGGAAAGCTTGTCTTGAAAGCGCATCAAGCTATTGTACGAAAGCTGGTCGGCCACAAGCAGCAAAACCAATTTTGGTTTGGTCGCACTTTGAGCTTGAGCTGCTGGTGCCGTGAAATTGAGAGGCGAAGGTTCGCTGGCCAACGGAGCAATCTGAGCCGCAAGCAAAACCGCCAACAACGACAGGGGCCTCGCTAAGCGCCACATTAAACCACTCTGTTTTTTTATTTTGCTCAAAGCTGCCAAGCTTGCTCTCCTTCTGATTTTTACCGCCGTTTAAGTCATCTATTTTACCGGCATTGCCAGCGACTATGATTACTTCAAAGGTTACAGTTTAGATCTCTATGTACTTGCATTTGTAACGCTCTATCTTGAGATCATTGTAAAAATTAGAACGCTGGAGCCAACGTTCAATACAATGTAGTGCAGGCAGCAACTATCAAAAATTTTCCACCTCAGGAGTTACACATGAGCGACCGTACCAAACTACTGAAAAAAGCTGTATTGACAGGTGTCGGAGCAACTTCCAGCGTTGACCGAGTCAAAGATGCACTGAAAGACGCCATGCAAGACCTTGTCAAAGTCGGACAAGATTTACTGGATGATCTTGAAGAAAAAGGAAAAATTAAGACCGAGTCGGCCGAATCTTTTTTGAAAACATTTACAGACGAAGCTGTCAAGCGCACCGAAGGTGTGGAACAGCAGGTCAGTTCTAAGTTTTCTAAAACCATGAAGAAAGCGGCCAAAGAATTTGGCTTTGTCACCATGGAACATTACGAGCAATTACTCGAGCGTCTGGCTGTACTTGAACATCATGCCGGCGTCACCAAACCCGAGCATATTGGTGACACTGAGCAAGAAAATGACGGCGATCATAGTGATGCGGAAGCGTCCAAGAAAAAGAAAAACAAGCGCTCTGAAGCTTAGACTAAAACACTGACTACATTAAAGTGACGTCAACCGGCGGAATTTGCGGAATGCGCTGGCCGGTTTTGGGATCGGTCAAGGTGGCGCCGCGCAGTGCCTTTTTCAATTGGTCGTCGAGTAAAACTACCGGTGCCCGCAGCTGCCATTCGCAGGCCAGAGCAGGACATTCAGAGTCAAGGTCTTTGCTTTCGTTAGCGTGGCACCAGCTCCTGATATTTGACGCTATGGCCTGCCCGCCGCGGCCGTCTTCGCGGTAAGCAACATAATCTCGTGCCAGTACTGACCAGCTGACAATATTGGTGGAAAACGCTTTTTGAGCATAAAAAAGCAATTGCTTTTCGCTCACCGGTAGGCCCTTAAATGGATAGTCTGAAAAACTCTGAGGACCGGCAAATTTTACTGTCGTCTCAACACCTTTGACAAGCAGCGCGCGTGAATCATAGACAATGGTTACTGGAGCCGCCGGCAGCACCGGTAGCTCTTCTGCTAGTAAATCAGAAATCGGGCGGCCTTCAGCAAAAATTTGCGTGTCGGGCAATTTAGTAAAGTCATGCACGCGACCAAAGACTAACAATTTATCTTGTAACCAGCCCGATTTTGCCAACTTGCCGCTGCCCGATTTGTCTACTTCAAGGTCGGCCTGCTCGAAAATTTCCGCTTCTGATAGTGCCACTAAATGCGGTGAAAAGATAAAGCGTTTGCCTAGTAGAAAAGCTCCGGACAATGTGGCTGAATCCATTCTATAGATACCCGACCGGCACACCTCCATCAAGCGATTGCTCAGATCAAATGATTGTCTTGCGGCAGACATGGCATTGGCCCGGGCTGTGTGTGCGAAAGACAAAACAATTGCCAGTCTTTTTTGCTCGGCCTGTTCATATTCGAGGCTTGTTTCCAGGGCGGCAATATCTCCTTTTAAAATCTTATCTTTCGCCGCCTGGGTCTCTTTGCGCATGCTGTCTTTCATTGATGAAAGATCGGCTTGTTTAAGGACAATGCGATCTCTGGTGTCGCGAAAAGCTTTGTGAGCCGCCAGTTCAACCAGGTGAGCCGTGGCGATGGTATCTTGTGCGGCCAGATTGGTACCGTAAATTTCAGTGAGCAAATCTGTGGTCAGCACCCTTTCAAATTTTGTGCGACCCGGAGTAAAAGCGTCGCCTTTACCGTCAACAATCAGGGGCAGGGCGGAAGAAGGATAAGCGATGGCTTGATCTGAAAAACAGTTACGCAGGGCTTTTTGGCCTGCTTCTTGCGGGCCGGTCTGATGCAAAAAGGCCAGGGCGCGAGCGTCAGTGTCTGAAACCAGACAACTGTTAATAGAAGTTTGCCAGCCCGTGTTCTCGTCATTATCATTATTATTGACGCCATCAGCCTGCGACACGACGTTTTTGCGACGAGGCTCTAATTTGGGCCAGGGTGAGTTGATTACGGCGGTCAGTCGCCCGGGGCTGACCGGCTCGTTTAATTGCCTGAGCCAATGATAAAAAGCAATGCTGAGTGAATCTCGGCCGTTCATATCAACCAGTACTGGTGCTACCGGCGGTGCCAGCGAGCCGTTGCCAGGCACTGTACCTTGGTTGGTTTGCTGCCATTCGCCGTGACCTTTAAATTCACGGTTATTGAACAGGTCTGCCAGGCAATTGAATAACTGGGGCCTTCCTTGAGGGAAAGTCAAAATCATACAAGTGGGTTCGCTTTTATTGGTGACAGGCCTGGCCTTGCCCGGAGATTTAGCGAAGCGAAAAGTATTGTTGCCGCAAAGTAAACAAATGCGCCGGCGGCTCTGAAGTTTTGCCCGGTTCTTGCCTGTGCTGGTTTCATAATCTGCGGTAATCAGAATTGCCGTGGGCAATTGCTCGGGCGCGGCGGGGCTAAATTTTTCAGAAGCAACCAGAGTGGTGGCATCAGCTTGCTGGTGGAAAATCAGAGGTTCGCTCTGTGGTACCGGTACTGGTGCCAGAGCAAGGATTTTTCCAGCGCGGACATAGGCTTGTTTGTTTTCGTCAACTCCGGCTGATATTGCCGTAGTCGAATATGTCTGGCCGGCCAGGTCCACTACGCCAAGCTCTAAAGATAGTGCCGTTAAGTGTCTGCCTGAGCGGGCGCTATGAGCCAGTGAATTTTTGATCTGCAAGTAAGTGGGTCCACCAACCACTACTTGGGCATTGAGCAGGCCCTTTAGTTTGACTTCGAGTTTGCGGGCTAAAGCTAAATCAGCGGAAGTTTGCTTGCCCATCGCCGGCAGATCATATTCTTGCCCTATGATGGCGGCCTGGCGCAGCAAAGAAAAGACAGTGTTGATGCTGCGAATTTTGCTTGCACCAGAGGCACTAGGCGCTGACGCTCTATCTTGAATGCCGATGGAACCAAAGGCTGGATCAAAAACAGTGGTTGCCGTGAGGTTGCGGACGGCAATTTCACCGGCTTTTTCAAGGGGATCGGCCTCGACATTGTCGATGTTGAACCAGGCCAATGCCAGCACATAGGCGCTGATGAGCCCGCTGGCGGCCAGCGTCGAAAACCAGAGAACGCCGATAGAACCCCAGTCTATAGTTTTGGCGGCAACGGCAGTTTTCTCTTTTGTTTGAGTGTTAACCAATGGTTTTACGGTTTAAATTATGCTTGAACCAAACTGATTTAATCCTAACACTAAAGGCCGCGCCCTAAGTCTGATACTCTGGTAATTAGGATTGGTACCATGCCGGGTGTGGTTATTCGCTTGAAATCAGTTTCATTATTAGCTTTATGTCTGGCCGCTTGCCTATCTGCAGGGTCTGCGGTGGAGGCTCTTGGTCAGGTCGGCAATAATCAACAAGAAACTCTTAGCACCAGGCTGAAAGTAGTTGATTTACTGATCAAAGACGGCTCACTTTTACCGGCTCGCTCAGAAGTGGAAAATTTGCTGGGCCGCTATCCTGACGATACCGACGTGGCTTTGAGCGCAGCTCGCCTCTACGTAAAAATGGGTTTGTCGGCTTTTGCCATTATGCAATACGAAAAAGTCAGGCATGTGCGGCCGCTCCTGGTGGAGCCACTGGTGGCCCTCTCCAAGCTGCATTTAGAAAATCTCTCCACCGAGTTAGCAGTGCGATTGGCCAATGAAGCAATAGCGATGGAGCCAGATTCGCGCGATGCCCAGCTTGCTCTTGTCACCGCGCTTCTGGCAGGTCAATCGGTGAAACAGGCACAAAAACAAGCGCTCGTCCTTGAGCGTAGATATCCCAACGATCCGCAAGTTGAACATGTTCTTGCTAATGTAGCTCAGGCTTTTGGTGAAAATAAAAAGGCCCTGGCACTAATGCGCAGCGCCTGTGATGCGCGTCCGGCGGAGCAGTCGTGGTGGTTGGAGCTGGCCGAACTGTATAGCGCCAACCAGGATTATGAGAAGGCTAAGGAAGTCTTAAAAGGTGTTTTGAGTCGTGATTCGCAATCGCTCAAAGCTCTCGATCGTCTCGCTCACTTGAACGAATTTGCTTTGCACGACTATATGGCAGCGCGGGCCAACTATGGGCAAATTAAGCAGCTGCTGCCCGACTCCACTTCAGCGCAGGCCGGTATGGATCGTTGCCTGATGAAACAGGGCGATCTTGCTTTGAATTTGCGCAACTTTGTGCGCCGGCTTTTTCATTTGCAGGCAAGCGATCTTAAAGATGAATCGGGCGCAAGCGATGTGCCTGCGCCCGATTCTTTTTGAGCGAGATTTCTACTGACTGGCTTTGCTCAATACTCTTTTTGGTCCGTGTATCGGATCTTCAATTACCACAGTCTTGTCGCGAGTTGGTCCAACGCTGACGATAGCCACTGGGCAATCTAATTCTTCAGCGATGAAGTCGAGATAGCGTTTTGCCTCAACTGGCAATTGGTCAAAACTGGTGATTTTGTAGGTTGGTGTTTTCCAACCTGGGAAGATCTTGTAGACAGGTTCCATCCGCTTGAATTGGGAGCCGATTGAAGGCAATTCTTTGTGAATGGTGCCGTCTTTTTTATCTTTGTAAGCGACGCAGATTTTGATTTCATCAAATTCGTCCATTACATCGAGCTTTGTGATTGCCAGACAATCAAGACCATTAATGCGCACTGCATATCGACCGATAACGGTATCAAACCAGCCGCAACGTCTAGGACGCCCTGTGGTCACACCCACTTCAGCCCATGGTTTGCCGGTCTGACGCAACATTTCGCCTTCAGCGCCATCTTGCTCGGTTGGGAATGGACCCTCGCCCACTCTGGTCATGAAGGCTTTGGAGATGCCGATAACGCGGTCAATGATTGTCGGACCGATACCAGCGCCGATGCAGGCACCACCGGCGGTGGGGCTGGAGCTGGTGACGAATGGATAGCTGCCATGGTCTAAATCGAGCATGGTGCCTTGAGCGCCTTCAAACAAAATATTCTTTTTGTTTTGTACGGCTGTGAAAATCAGTTCTGAAGTATCGCAAACATATTTGCGCATCTGGTCGCCGTAAGAGGCATACTCTTCCAAAATTTCGTTGAGATCAAATGGAGGATGATTATACATACGCTCGAGCAGTACGTTTTTGCGCGGCACCATCCACTCTAATTTTTCTTTCAAAACTTCTCTGTCGAGCAAGTCTTCCATACGAATGCCGGAGCGTGCGCATTTGTCGGCGTAAGTTGGTCCGATACCACGCTTGGTGGTGCCGATTTTGTTGTCGCCGCGGCTCTCTTCTTCAGCGGCATCAAGAGCCAGGTGATAAGGCATAGTGACGTGAGCTGAAGCTGAGACTTTCAATTTCGAATCATCGAGACCGCGCTCTGTCAGTGATTTTACTTCTTTAATAAACGCTTTGGGGTCAATTACCATGCCGGGTCCAAGCACGCAAATTTTTCCGGGATAGAGAATTCCGGAAGGAATAAGGTGGAATTTGTAGGTTTCTTTTCCTACTACCACTGTGTGACCGGCGTTGGCGCCGCCCTGATATCTCACCACGATGTCGGCATTGTTGGCTAAAAGGTCAGTAACTTTTGCCTTACCTTCATCTCCAAATTGTGCTCCGACTACAACTACATTAGCCAAGGTTTTTTTCTCTCCAGACGAGACTGATAATTAAGCCAAAATGCAGCAGGAGGTTGCTTTGCGTTTCGAACGCTTTGCCGGCTACCTTTTTTCAAGGCAATCAACTAAAACCTTCGATTCTCGCAAAAGGGCACAGGGACCTGATCTCAGTAGTCAGTATTTTCCCGTGCACGTTTTTTTGACCCGAGATAGTGTAGGCGACTCGCCAAGAGCTGTCAATTATTCAAGGCCAATAGACGATAATATTACTTACATGCAAAAGCTCTTCACTCCTGAACTGACCGAAAGACAAACGGTGGCCGCTCGTCTTCTGGCCAAGGGCGTGGCTCAAGAAAAACTAGCCCATGCATTGCTGCTTACCGGTCGCGCTCATGAAGACAAGTGGTTGATTGCCCGCCAGCTCACTGCTTTTCTCAATTGTAGTAAGGAAGACAAACTGACCGCCGGGGCCTGTTTGCTTAAATGGCAAGAAGCTTGTGTGGAAGAAGACGGCACTGCCGCCACAGACCTCTCCGCTCCGGTTTTAAGCGATTTAGCCCTGGCTTGCCAGAATTGTCGCTGGCTCTTTCAAGATCAACATCCTAAGGCCTGGATAGTTCTCTCCGCCGATGCCGGCAAAAGTGGCAAAATCCCCGTAGAGTCAGCGCGCCTGCTTTCGGAAGAACTGGGAAAAACTTCCAATTATTTTCGCGTGGTGGTGGTTGAAGAGGCTAAAGAAGCTGCCTTCCATCGTCCGGCAGCCAACGCACTGCTTAAAACTATTGAAGAACCCAAGTCGCCATCGCTCTTTCTTTTGTTCAGCCAGACTGCCGATGATGTCTTGACCACCATTGTCAGCCGCTGCCAGGTTGTTCCTCTCAATAATCGCATTGCTGATAATGTGGGCCCTATAGCTAGATTGGCCATCGGCAATCATGGTGTGCCCGGCAGCGCCGGCAATCTTAAGACCCAGGAAATTAACCGGGAGTTGGCAACCAAGCTGTCTGAGATGCCGTTTTTGCAAAAGAACAAATCTAATGCCAGGCATGCTCTTAATCTTGCTTCATCCCTCCAGCAGCTGCTTGATGACGAATATGACCCTGAACAAATCGTTGACGCTCTAGTCAGCCATGAGATAAAAGCCATCACTACAGCCAATTTAACCGATGCGCGTTCCACGGCATATCTGGCAAAATTGCTGAAAATCAGCGAAGATGCCAAGCGCCAGATTGATCAATATGTCTCAAAGAAGGCAGTTTGTGAATCTTTTGTTTTAACTTGGCACGATTTGAGGCAAAATTTTAATAGCAGATGGATTTGAGATTTTCGAGGCTTATGTTTAAGAAGAAGAAAAATGACGCTAGTAAAGCGCAACCTGGAACTCCAGCCGCCCCAGCCGCGGATATGGCTCAAATTCAGGCCGCCGCTCCTGCGCCCATGCCTGAAAACAACATTCCACCGGGTGGCCTTGCTCCCTTGCCGGGCAGCGGTACTGAAGGCGGCCGAGTGCCGGGCGGTCTCAAAGCATCCTTTTCCAATATGCCTGCTGCAGGTTCAGATGCTGCTGAGCAAGCAGCTCAGGCTGCCGCGGGCGGAAAAAATCGCAGCAAAACCAGCCTGCTCTTCGACTTGATTCTACCGGTGATAGTGGCCGCTGTTTGCTGCACTGGTTTTGCCTTTACAGTAACGCAGGCCAAAGATAAAACCGGCGTTTATGGCCTTACCGCTGAGCAACACGATCTCGAAATTCCTGCAAAGGGAAAAGAACTGGCCGACGAAAGTGTGATTGCCGAAATCAACAAATTGCCGCCATTGAAGCTGCTTTCACAAGGTGAGGTACAACCGGCTCTGGAAGCCGCCAAAGCACTGGCCCTGAAAAAACCTAATGACGTCAAGTCGCTTATGGCCGCCGGTATGGTCATGGTTGAAGCCGGCAGCAAAGCTGATCGCGAAGCTGGTATCAAGTTATGCGAAAAAGCGTATTCACAGGCCAAATTCAGCAAATATATTCGTCTGCTTTATGCTCGTGAGTTGACGGCCATGCGGCGCGACGAAGATGCCATTGCCGTGTACGAAAAAATTATCGAGCTTTTCCCGTCGGCCTGGTCTGTACCACATAAAGAGATTGCCGTTCTCTACATGAGAACAAACAGCTCAGCTCTGGCCGTCAAAGAATTAGAAGCTCTAATCAAATCTGACAATTCAGACCCTGGTGCTCAAAGAGAGCTCGGTCTGGCCCTGGCTCAAGACGGCAAGCAAGAAGAAGGATTTGAAGAATTCCAGAAAGGCTTCACTCGCGAGCAAGATTTGCTTGGTTACCCCTATGCTGTTAAAGGAATAGTGGAAGCGCACGCTGGTATCGTATCTAGTGCCTTGAAAGACACTGAAAAAAGGTATGCTAAAAATCCGAATGAGCTTGAAACTATGCTTACTCTGGCTCGACTCTATATCGCCAGCAACAAGTTTAGAGAAGCTCGCGAAGTGATGGAAAAGGCAATCAAGCTGAGAGAGAACGATCCTGACGTGCACGAAGTAATGTCTGAGGTTATGTGCCGGCAGAATCAATCTCAGTCAGGTTATGACGAGTTCAGAGCAGCGGCTTCGCACCTGCACTTGAAATAAACTAACAGGTTAAACGTAAAAGCAAAACAAATTAAGTACGTTCAGATGTCTCTTTTTCTAACTGAGCCAGTTGTTCATATAATGATTTTTCTTTATCGCTGATTTTGGTCGGAATAGTTATTTTGCAGCGCACCAGTTGGTCGCCTTTGTGCACATCGGCGCTTGACCCGGCCGCGGCGACTGAGGGCAGACCTTTACCCTTGAGGCGGAGCAAGCGGCCGTTCTGACTGCCCGCCGGCACTCTGATTTTTACAGGTCCTTCAATGGTCGTGACCACCGCTTCTGAGCCGATAACAGCTTGAGCCGGGGTCATCTCCAGTTCGCAAATAAGATTGTCGCCGTCAATGGTGAAATAGTTATGAGGCTTAGCTTTTACACGCAGGTAAAGATCGCCTTTCTGGGCGCCACCATTCATAGTGGCACCTTCCCCGGCAATACGCACTTTTTTGCCCGGGCGAATGCCGGCTGGAATTTTTACTTCAATGGTTTTTGGTTTGCCGCCGGGAGCGCTTACTTGCAGAGTGCGACGCGCACCCTGAGCCAATTCTTCTACTGTCAGTTCAATATCGGCTTCTTGATCGAGAGTGCGTCTTTTGCCACCACCGGCGGGGCCGGGTTGTGGCCGCCCTTGTTGACCTGCTGCCGGACCGCTGCCGGGAGCACCGCCGCCAAAAGTCTGACCGAAAAGGCTATCGAAAAACTCCGAAAAAGCACTGTTGCCTCGCAAATCACCGAAATTGCCGAACTCGAATCCGAAGCCGCCATCATTGGCACCACTTGGTTGGGGTGGTGGCCTGAAGTTATCGCCGGCTTTCCAGTCGGCTCCTAAGGTGTCATAGCGTTTGCGTTTTTCAGGGTCTTTTAAGACCTCGTACGCTTCTATTAGTTCTTTGAATTTCTCTTCGGCAGAGGGATCATTTTTGTTGGCGTCGGGATGGGTTTTGCGCGCCAATTTACGATAGGCGGCCTTGATATCAGCGGCGCTCGCTTTTCGGTCAACGCCTAAAATGTCATAGTAATCCTTGAACTTAACCAAGTGTTTTCTCTAAACCGAAATAATTGGGTAGCTTTGAAAGACTATTATAGCGATCAAGGCTGCTAAATCTCGCGACCGGTTATCGAGTGAAATTGCTTCTGAATGTTCAACTGCTCTGTGTGCGACCGTACGCACAGTGGCAGGTACTCCAATCAACGGGATGCCGCCAATCCAGGGCACAAGGCCAAGGCTGATGAACGGGCCGACATTAAAGGTCGTGCGGATAGTGTACTCGTAAATCTTGTTGTTAGGGTCGTAAACGCCGGTCTTGGGCGTATTGGGGCCATATTCAACTACCACTTTCGTGTTGACATCGGTCTCGGTAATAAAGACATTGACCCCGCAACCGTTCAGGCCTCCCACTGGAGCTAGCCGGGCAAACTGTCCCATGCCTGAAGCAGTAATGGCATTAGCTTTGGTCTGCACTTTGGTTAGAGCGTCAGGATAAGAGCCGGCATTGGCCGCGTCAACCGCGCACTGGGTGCCTAATAAGGCGACGTTGGCGTAACCCATGCCGAAACTGAGCAGGTTGATAAGCGGCAAGGCGATAATAAAGAGAAAAATGAACAGGGCCGGTACAAATTCAGCGATACCCATTGCCCGCTTCTGTCTTACGAATTGTCTGCGCCAGAGCATCGAACCCCTCCTCGCTTTAAATTGATCTTAAAGGCCCCTGTTCTCTCTACCCGAAAATCACCATTTTTAAGCAGGCTGAGCCTGGATGGCTCAACAGTCAACTGACATCACCCCTGGTGGCGTCACACGAAAATGAGATTTGCAGGTACTTTTAATCCAGGTCGATGGTCACATAAAGTGGTTTGGCTTTATTCCGGAGGGGAATAAATTAAGTGAGATCCACAAACTTCTTCTGACGGTGGTGAGTAGCCTGTGTTTATGACTTCGGCGGCTGAACGTTGGCGTTTCGGCAAGAGACGACGTGGCCAATCTCTAGTTGAGCTTTGTTGCGGCGTCATGGTTTTAGTGCCGATCGTCCTGGTGTTGTTCGATCTCACGGTGATTGTCCTTGGCGTGCAGCTTAATGACTCCACCTGTCGTGAAGCCGCTCGGGTAGCTTCTCTTGGTGACCCGACCACCTGTAATATTCGGGCTCAGGCAGTTATTAACCGCGCCAATACAAGCGGCAGCTCTATGCTCAGCAATTTCGTGCTGGTACAGTGCAACAGTACGGTTTCAGCCGGCGATATTACCGCCATGCAACCATACGGCGGACCAATCAGCGGCACCGTGTCGGTAATCACCGAAGTGGATATCAGGCCGTTTGTAGTACACATCGTCTATCAGGGCACAAGTCCTTTGAAATTCAGGTCGTCACAGTCTTATCCCTTTACTTATGTGGTGCCGAACACCGCCAGTTAGTCGACGAGCAAGAATTGAAATACAAAAAGGGCAACGCTTGAGCGCTGCCCTTTTAAATTGCTTTGTTTGTAAGTCTGAGCCTAAACTTTTACTGCTGCTGGAGCTTTAGCCAGATCTTGCAAAGCGCTGATGTCCATTCTGATGCTTGGGCCCATGGTGGTGCTCAAGTAAACAGTCTTCATGTAAGCGCCTTTGACTGATGGTGGTTTGATTTTTTGAATTTGATCAACCACTGCAGCCAGGTTTTGCAACAAGCGGCTGTCATCAAACGAAAGTTTGCCGATGGCCATTTGCACAACGCCGCCGTCTTTTTCAGCACGGAAGGAAACTTTACCGGCTTTGAGATCCTTAACAGTCTTGCCGACGTCGAAGGTCACAGTGCCGTCTTTAGGGTTAGGCATCAGCCCTTTAGGTCCCAGAATTTTACCCATTTTAGAAAGCATAGCCATGGCATCTGGAGTGGCAACAAGTTTGTCGAAATCAAGCATGCCTTCGCCAATTTGAGCAACCAGTTCGTCAGAACCGACGATATCAGCGCCGGCGTCTTTCGCTTCTTGCACTTTTTCGCCTTTGGCCACCACTGCAACGCGGACAGTTTTACCTGTTCCACCAGGCAATTGAACGGTGCTACGAATCTGCTGGTCATTCAATTTAGGATTGACGCCGAGGCGGAAGTGCACTTCAACTGTTGGATCGAACTTGACTGACTTCTCAGCTTTCAACAACTTCAGCGCTTCTTCTGCTGTGTGGGCAGTGTTGTGCTCTGTGTAGAATTTGCCTAAGGTCTCTTGTCTTTTTGTTAGCGTAGCCATTTGCAAAATATCCTTGAACTTACTTACTTAGTCGACAACTAAAATGCCCATGTTTCTCGCCGTACCGACAATCATTTTCTCGGCCGCTTCGATAGTGACAGCGTTAAGATCGGGCATTTTGATCTTGGCGATTTCGGTGACTTTTGCCTTGGTCAAGCTGCCAACTTTAGTTTTGTTGGGAGCTGCGGAGCCTTTCTCCACATTGGCTGCCTTCTTAATCAGTTCGGCAGACGGAGGTGTTTTCAAAACGAAAGTGAAAGAACGATCTTCGTAGACGGTAATTTCTACGGGGATGATTGTTCCAGCTTTGTCTTGAGTCTTAGCGTTGTATTCTTTGCAAAATTGCATGATGTTGACGCCGTGTTGACCCAGAGCTGGACCAATGGGCGGTGCTGGGTTGGCTTTTCCAGCGGTGATTTGCAATTTGATTTTTCCAACGGCCTTTTTCACGGTTTTCTCGGTCCTATTCTAATTAAGGTGGTTAGCGCCGGTCTCTGGAAGAGGCCGTTTCGATAGAAATGCGCGAAATATCGATCATATGGTAGATGGGAGCGTTAGTCCATCACATTTACACTTTTATAACCTGGTTGAACTCCAGTTCAACTGGTGTTGCCCGACCGAAGATGATGACCGAGGCCTTGATTCGCTCTCTTTCGAGGTTCACTTCTGTGACCTCTCCTGTAAAGTCTGCAAACGGTCCGCCTGTAATGCGTACGTAGTCGCCGACCTTGACGTCGATGGCGGCAGGTTTCTTGCCTTTGAGGCCAGTCATGGCCATTTGACGTCTCAAAATTTTGCGCATTTCAGCGTCTTGAACGGGAGTCGGTTTCTTTCCGGCGCCCACATATTTCGTTACACCGGGAGCTTCACGAACCACTCTCCAGGAGTCGTCGTCAAGGATCATTTCCACAAATACATAACCGGGATATTCGCGCTCACGCTTTTCGATGCGCTTGCCGTCTTTGACTTTGGTCACCATTTTTTCAGGCACGATAACGCCGAAGATGCGGTCTTGAGCGCCCATAGTGACGATGCGCTTTTCGATATGCTCCTTCACTTTGTTTTCGTGACCGGAGGCCGTCTGCACTGCGAACCAGCGTCTTTGCCCGTCTGTCTTTATGAAAGCCATTTTGCCATCCCTATTGTCAGTGGCCCACGCCGGCGCCAAGCATTTTTGCCCAGTGATCAAGTGGTCCGAAGATAAGATTGCCCAACACCCAGTCGATGCCCAGGACAACCAGAGTTATTGCCGTTACCAGGAAAAGAACACTCCTTGTCTCGCGCAAAACTTGCTTACGATCGGGCCATGTAATCTTGCGATGCTCGATGGCAACTTCTTTAAGGAATTGACCCACACCTGTTACCAGAGAGTGTTTCTTTTCTTCTTGCTTCTCAGGTTGAGTGGTAGACACGGATTGCTCCTGCGTTTTGACCGCTTGGCCCGTCGAGCTGTCCTTTTCCTTATTTGCCATCTATATCAAGCCGGCTCCGCTTTTATTGAATTCGCGCCCTGAAGGAGTCGAACCCTCAACAAAGGTTTTGGAGACCTTCGTTTTACCATTAAACTAAGGGCGCGTAGGTGGCCGATAAACGGCCGTGGTGCAGCTTGCAAAGAACGCCTGCAACAAATAAAACTAGAAATTTATTCGCCGAGCATAGTAATGCCCAAGTTTTATTTCTTAGTTTCTTTGTGTTCAACGTGCTTGCGACAGAATTTGCAATATTTTTCCAAATTCAATCTTTCCGGATCATTCTTCTTGTTTTTCATGGTTGTGTAGTTGCGTCTTTTGCAAGTTCCACAAGCAAGTGTGATGATGATGCGGTCGTCTTTCTTGGCCATGACAATACTCCAAACTTGTTTGAGAGATTTCAGTCTCTAAAACAAGACAGAAAAAAGAAGCCTCCTCGGAGGCGTCAATGGAGAGTATATCCAAGAGTTAGAAAAACTGTCAATAAAGCTAAAATAAAGGCGATGAGAAATATTGGCGATCACAGGTTTTTAATTTCGGAGTTCGCCAAGAGGCTTGGGCACTGCTTCCTAGCTGTATTGCTATTGATAAGCGTTCTTTCACTTTCGGCTTGTACCCGCCCCAGGAGCCGCTTTGAGCCCGGTGTGCTGCGCGTTAATTTGGGCACGGAACCTCCCGGTCTTGATTGGCACACCGCCACAGATTCCACATCCTTTGATGTAGTTTCCAATCTCATGGTCGGCCTCACTCAATACACCAATAAGCTCACCTGTGCTCCTTCTTGCGCCAAAAACTGGGAAGTTCTCGACGGCGGCAAGCGTTATTTATTCCATTTAAGAGACGATTTGCGCTGGACTGACGGAAAGCCGGTCACAGCCTACGATTTCGAGTACGCCTGGAAACGCCTGCTCAATCCGGTCACTGCCGCTCAGTACGCATTCTTTCTTTACGATGTTGTCGGCGCTCGCGAATACAACACCGGAAAATTGAAAAGCGCAGAAACTCTTGGCATCAAAGCCCTTGATGCCCATACTTTTGAAATACGTCTGCGCAAGCCGGCCACATACTTTATATATCTCACTGCTTTTTGCGTCAGCTTCCCAATGCGCAAAGATGTGGTGGAAAAATGGGGCGACCGCTGGACAGAACCTGAGCACTTTGTCACTAACGGCCCCTTCAAGCTGACCAAATGGCAACACGAATACAAGATGGAACTGGCCGCCAACGAGGGTTATTTTGACAGCGTCCCCCAGGTCAAATTGATAAAAATGTTCATGGTGCCCGAAGCTTCTACTGCTTTTGCTCTCTACGAAAATGACGAACTCGATTTCATCGACAACAGAAGTTTTGCCACTCCTGATGTTGAGCGCTATAGAAATTCCCCTGAGTACAAAAACTTTCCTTTGCTGCGCGCTAACTATCTCGCATTCAATGTCACTAAAAAGCCATTCACCGATGTGCGTATCAGAAAGGCTGTGGCCATGGCCATTGACCGTTCTATTTTTCCCCGCATTCTAAGACGAGGCGAACGTCCGGCCACCAGTTGGATACCGCCGGCGCTACCAGGTTATTCACCTGATTCAGGTTTGAAATTTGACCCTGTGGCAGCTCGCGCCCTGCTGGCTGAAGCTGGCTATCCCGGCGGAAAAGGCTTGCCTAAGCCGGAATTGCTTTATCCTAATCGCGATGATGTGCGCTTAACGGTTGAAGCCACGCAAGATCAATTGAAACGCAATTTAGGCATGGAAATAGAACTGGTTAACCAGGAGTGGAAAGTTTATCTGGCCACTGTGCGCAAAGACGCGCCGCCAATGTTTCGCAATTCATGGGGAGCCGATTTTCCCGATCCCGAAACCTTCATGAATTTGTTCACTAAAGATTGCGGCAATAACGACACTAAATGGTCTGATCCGCGTTACGACGCCTTAATCGAAGCCGCTCAAGGTGAGCTCAACGCAGCCAAGCGAGCCGATCTTTATCGTCAGGCCGACGTTATGCTTTGTCGCGAGGCGGTGCCGATTGTGCCGACATTTTTAGCCACGCAAAATATCATGGTCAAACCATGGGTGACGGGAATTGCGATTAATCCATTAGATTTGCAATTCTTTAAAGATGTGGTGGTTGATGACTCTCAAAACAGTCAAACCAAATACGGTGCCAGATGAAATTATGTAGAACTATAGGAAATTCATGTTTGCATTAATAGTCAAACGCATATTACTGGCCATACCGGTTTTGCTCGTCGTTGCATCCCTTACTTTCGTGCTGGTGCGCATTGTGCCTGGCGGGCCCTTCGATGCCGACAAAAATTTGCCTCCTGAAATTATCGCCAATTTGAACGCCAAATATCATTTAGACAAACCAGTACCAGAGCAATATTTGCTTTATCTCGGACGTCTGGCTCAAGGTGACCTGGGAGTTTCTTATAAGTACGTCAATCGCACGGTCAATGATATTCTTGCCGATGCTTTTCCCGTCTCGCTGCAACTGGGCACCATCAGCCTTACCCTGGCGGTGCTTATCGGAGTGCCGCTAGGAGCGATTGCCGCAGTTTGTCGCGGGCGCAAAGAAGACGTCATTGCCATGTTTCTTTCTACTCTAGGAATTTCGGTGCCCGGATTTGTCATCGGTGCCACTCTTATATTTGTCTTTGCCATTAAATTGCGAGTTTTGCCTGTGGGTCTGTGGGAATCACCCTGGCATGTGGTATTGCCGGCAGTGACTCTGGCTTTTTCACCCGCCGCCTATCTGGCCAGATTAACAAGGGCATCGGTGCTGGAAATAGTAGAGAAAGATTGGGTGCGCACGGCGCGTTCAAAAGGCCTGTCGCAGTGGAACACCGTCTTAAAGCACATTTTGCGTAACTCGCTAATTCCTGTAGTGACGGTGCTTGGGCCGCTGACGGCTATCGTTATTACAGGCTCTTTTGTGGTGGAATATATTTATGCCATACCCGGCATGGGCCGCTTCTTTATCACTGCGGTAATGAACCGTGATTACGATTTGATCTTGGGCACCACCCTGGTATTCGCTGTGCTCCTGATCATCGCCAACACCTTTGTAGATCTGGCTTACCAGTTCCTTGACCCCCGCATGCGAATAGAGGACTAGACTAATGGAATTGTGCCGATGGAAATAGTCGAAAAGGCAAAGATGCCGGTGGTGGCTCCGCTCGATCAGAGCGTGATGGCACGTATCAGGCGTATACCCACCGCTTACATCGCGTTGTGGGTGATTGCCCTCATTTGCGTGGTAGCATTGCTTTCCTTTATGGGTTTCAGTCTCTGTCAGTACTCATTCGATCAGACCTCGAGCGATTTTCTGGCCGGCCCAAGTGGTCAGCACTGGATGGGCACTGACGAGCTGGGACGCGATTTGTTTTCGCGCATAGTTTACGGTGCTAGATTATCTATCGCCATTGGTTTAACCACAGCGGCCGTGGCCTTTGTCATTGGCACCTTATATGGTGCGCTTTCCGGTTATCTCGGTGGTAAAGTCGATACCTTTATGATGCGTGGTGTAGATATCGCTTACTCACTGCCTGATTTGCTTGTGATGATCTTGATTGGCGTACTGCTTGGTCGAGGCACTATCGGCATTTTAATTGCCCTTGGCCTGGTTAGTTGGATGGGCACCGCTCGCCTGGTGCGGGCCCAATTTTTGCAACTAAAAAACGAGGAGTTTATCGAAGCTGCCCGCGCTCAGGGGCAATCTGGTTGGAACATAGTTTTCAAACACCTCTTGCCTAATGCTCTGGGGCCGATTATTGTTGCCCTGACTTTTACTGTGCCTTCGGCAATTCTCTCTGAGTCGACCTTGAGCTTTATTGGTCTTGGACTGTCACCGCCCGCTTGCAGTTGGGGCACGCTCGCTTCTGACGGCTGGCGCTCACTGCGCGCCCATCCGCACCTGATATTTTTTCCATCGCTTTTTATTTTCATCACCGTGCTTTCTTTCAATTTTCTTGGCGACGGCTTAAGAGATGCCCTCGATCCGCGCACGCGATTAGGCAAAAAATCCAGGTAATATTGGCGCAGCAATGATCTCAGGGCAAAACGGGTACATCTATTTGTATCTGGAGGACTGCTCACGCTAATGTTTTGTCCAAATGCTTTTATGATTGCGGTATTGCCATAGGTGGTTATAGCATCACTAAAAGTCCGCTTTTTGCCGATCGGTTTGAGCGTATCAAGCGCGACATTCCCCGTGAGTTGGAAGAGCTTAAGGCGGCCGTGGGCAGCGACAATGAAAAGCAATTACGAACTATCGCTCGATTGGAAAAAATCACCGCTGAGGGACTGACAATGCTCAACAGCGCAAGGGTCGCCATTGACGATAATTTTATGCAGTAGAACGATTCTATGCAGTGACTGCTCCGAGGAGTGCTTATGACCCGATTTCGGCGCCAGTCAATTAGTTAGCGGAATGTTCAGCTTAGAAAAATAATGTCGCCACTAAATGCGGTGACAATAACCAGCAATTTATTAATATTACAAGTAGTATGTTTATACGGCTTGATTTAACGTCACACGACATAAAATCTATCAATTCGTTTACCAATACTCAGACCCATAGTTGTGCTATGAATAGTTTAAATGATCTTCTTGATGCCCCAAATAGAGAAGCCTGGTTGGCAAAAACGCGCCATGCGACGCACTCAGCAATGAGTCATTGGTTTGTTTGCAATCAAGGTGTTCAGCGTAATTACTGGCCATCGGTTTATAAATCGACCCACCAGGCTGACGGCTTACGATCCCCAACCGGAGTAGTCAGCACATATTGGGATACTCTAGCCCATGCGGAAAGACAGTGGGTTGCAAATCCTGCCAAAAGCCAATTTGGAGACCAATTAAACGACTTCTGGCACGATCATTTAAGTGCCACGCCGGCGGAATCAGCAGAGAACAATGTCGTTAGCCGCACTGGCCAACGCGTTAACATTGTTGACGAGCAAGTTGTAGCCAGCGACACTCTCAAGGCCGTGAGCCACATTGAGCTGAGTCCTACCCAATCCTTGTCTCTGGTAGCCACCTCCAGTGACCAAACCGCTGGAAGATTTACGGACCGCCAACTAATTCAACGGGCTCAAATTGGTTTGAGCAGTGCAGCTTAAGGTCGCTTTGCTCTAGTTTTGGTACTAGTATTGTTTTGGGCACAACTTAAGTATCGTTTATCGGTCACGAGGATTCTATGAGCGCCTTAGTTTTACGGAAAAATGTGGGAACTGTCAGCTGCCTTGCCATAGTTGTGCTTTAATTTAAAGCAGAACTCCAAGTACGCTAGAGGCTATTATTTCCTTTCACAAATTTATGACGGGCTGGGTGAGACGGATCTAGCTTCAGAGGCAAGATTAAAAGCTGCAGCACTCGATCCTGACTCGATGTTCTAGAACTATCAATGTTTTTACGATTTCTGTAAGATTGGCCCAGGTTCTGATAAACCTGTTTTTAATGTGGCGTCAGCGGGTATGAACATCAGTGGATGGGGCTCACATCGGCCAGAAAGCGGAATTATCATGCGCTCAGTATCGCTTCTCATAATCGCACTTACAGTCAGTCTCTGCGGCTCTCTTTGCGCCGGGCCAGCCATGGCCGACGAGAAAGGCTGGGTTTTAACTCAGCGCTCAGCCAATTTCGGCGACCAATATGTCTACATCAGTCCAACAGGTTTAAAGCTGGTCAGCCCCAAACAAGGGGTCAACATCGTCACCAGCGCTCCTGAATGGAACGTCGCCCTTTTCAATGACAAAACTCGCATGTACTACAGCACCAGTTTTGCCAAATGGATGCAAGAGTTAGATCGCAAGCTGGCCGGTCGAGGGCAGGACATGTCTTTGCGTAAGTGGACAAAAGGCGGGTCTCATACCGTCGCCGGTCTGCAAGCCACTCAGTATGTGATGGAAGGCGGCACTGCGCAGATGGCTAAGCATGCTGCCGGCATCAGACATGCCGACTGCTGGATTTCCAACGATATTGCCGTGCCCCCTCAAATTTCGCAGATGTTGGCTAAAGTTTACGGTTTGCCCGATACCAGAACTTTTCCTCTGAAAGTCAGCGCCGTGACTACTTCCGGTGCGCTCACATCAATGCTTGATACCTACCGCACCCAGAATTGTCCCATTCCTGTCAATTATTTTGGTCTGCCTCAAGGCTACCGTCGCGCCGACAGTGAAGCTGAAGTGATGGTCGATGACGAAACCAGACAAATCTTGAACGATCTGGCTTCCGACCAGCCCAGCCGTCAATCGCCTTCTCCTACGCAGACATACGCCCAGCCCGCGAACACATCGAGATTCGCCGGCCAATCAGTTCAACCACAACCACAACCACAGCCTGTGCCGGTGCAACAGGGCAACAATCCAGTTACTCCGCCGGTTGCAGCCACTCCTGCTGTCGTGCCTGTAGGTGACCCTTCAGCCTCAATCAACTTTGGTAATGGCTACAGTCTTGACCGCGAAAAATTGCAACGCATTAAAGAAGCGTTGATGAACCCCAACAAAAAACCCTGACCAGTTCCAGTAATAGGATGTCGCATGCGACTCAATCTTCAACTCAAGATTTCGCATAAGGGATTTATTCTCGTTCTAGTTCCGCTCGTCTTCGAACTTGTGTTTTTGATTGTTCTTTCAGTGCTGCTGCAGCAAGCAGAGGTGGAAGTGCAGAGACAGGTGCGTTCTAAGGCGATCATTTCGCAGGCCAACGCTCTATCTAAATTGTTCTACGACGCCGGTGTGGCTATGGGCGGTTATAGTATTACCAAAAGCCCACTCTTCTCAGATCGCTATGACAAGATCGTGCGCCAGATTCCTCTCGATTTAGCCGAGCTTAAAGGACTGGTTGGCGACAATGATAAACAGCAGCTGATTTTAGGACGGCTGCAGACGATTACCTCAGACGGTTTGAAAATTTTAGGCGAAGCTAAAGCGGCCATTGACGACAACCGCGTAGACGTTGCCCAATTTCGTGCCAGGCACATGTATAAACAAATCAGGCAACTGGCCGACCAATTGCAAGACGAATTAAAAGGACTGACCGAAGACGAAAGGAAAATCGAAAGCGAGAGCCCGGAACAACAGAACAGATCCAGGGCGGCGGTCAAGATGTTCCTGGTCTTCGGTGTCGTACTGAATATCGGTATAGCTTTCTTGCTCTTGTATTATTTCTTGCGCAGCATTTCTACCCGTTTAAATACAGTCACTGATAACTCATTCAGATTGGCTCGCGGTCAAAAACTGCGGCCACCACTGAGCGGCAATGACGAAATTGCGCAATTAGACGACGCCTTCCGCAGCATGGCGGAAGCACTGGCAGAAGCCAGCCGCAAAGAGCGTGCTGTAATTGAAAACGCCGCCGATGTAATTTGTTCTATTGATATGGATGGTAAATTCGTGGCCGTCAACCCAGCGTCGTACGAGAGCTGGGGCTTCTATCCTGACGAGCTGATGGGCCGCCGCTTCATTGAAGTAATTATGCCCGAAGATGTGCCCGATACAATTCGCGCTGTGCGCTCCGTCCGTGGTGCCACCAGCAAAGTCAACTTTGAAAACCGTGTTAAGAAGCGCGACGGTAGCATGGTTAACGTCTTGTGGTCGGCAGACTGGTCTGAAAAAGACCGAGCTCTGTTCTGCGTGGCCCACGATATCACGCAACGTAAATTGGTGGAAGAAGCGATTAAGGCTAACGAAGCCCGCATTCGCAACATCATCAATAACATGATGGTAGGCCTGATTATCGTCACCCGCGACGGTTTGATTGAGTCGATTAACCCTCGCACCGAATCAATGTTCTCCACCCGCAGCCATGAAATGCTGGGTCGCCACATGATGTCGCTCTTTGCCGACGCCAGGCATTTCTCAGTCAATGACCCCAGCGACCGTCAGGCCTTTATGGAAACACTGTTTACTAAAGCCTTGAACCGCATTGGTGAGTTCGACTGTTTGTCAGCCAACGGCGAAGATTTCCCAGTAGAAATATCACTGACCGAATTTGTCTCTCCTGATGGTGCCGTGCGCTTTATGGCTAACGTGCTCGATGTATCTGAGCGCAAAGAAGTAGAGCGCATGAAAAAAGAATTCGTCTCTACGGTTTCACACGAATTGCGCACACCGCTTACTTCAATTCGCGGCTCGCTTACTCTCCTGGCCGTGGGCGCCATGGGCTCACTACCTGATCAAGCGAAAAAAGTGGTAACCATTGCCGAACGCAACACTATAAGATTGATTGGTCTGATCAACGATATTCTCGATGTGGAAAAACTCGAGGCCGGCAAACTCGACATGGAGCTTGCCGACGTGGGAGTGGCCTCAATTTTCGAACGCTCAGAACAAGCGGTCAATACTTTTGCCGCCAACAATGGCGTATTGCTTGAGATGCAACCCACCGGCGAAATGGTGCATGCTGATGGTGACCGACTGGTGCAGGTACTGGTCAACTTAATTTCCAACGCCGTTAAATTCTCGCCAAAGGGCGCTGCCGTGACTGTAAGCTCCGCTGAAATACCCGGGGGCTTTATCGAAGTGCACGTCACAGATAGAGGCCGCGGTATTCCAGAGAGCTTTAAAAACCGATTGTTCCAGAGATTCCAGCAAGTGGAAGCTTCCGACGCTAAGAAGAAAGGTGGTACCGGTCTTGGTCTGGCGATTTGTAAGGGTATTGTTGAGCAGCATGGCGGCACTATTGGTGTCGAGTCTGAAGAAGGCAAAGGTTCAACTTTCTGGTTCCGCATTCCTAAAGCGCAGAATCTCCCAAAGCAGCAAGTGCAGGTTCTTGAGCCTGCCGCGCTGCAATCTCAAAGTTTCTAACAGCGTTAAATTAAAGCCAAAATGGTTTTTGCCGAGCTCTTTTGGTGAACACATTTAAGTGTGTTGTCCGGTTCAAAAAAACCTACTTAGTATCTGGGGAAATTGTTTAATGAAGGTTCTCATTATTGATGACGAAGAGGACTTTCGCACAGTAGCCAGCTCATGCCTTGGCTTGCTGGGCGGAGACGAGGTGCGCGAAGCGTGTTCAGGCAAAGAAGGCCTTGCCATGGCCAAGGAAGAAGTGCCTGATGTCATTCTTCTAGACCTCGTCATGGAAGGCATGGACGGTATGCAAACTCTGGCAAATTTGCGCGAAATTCCTGAAGCGGCCAAAGTGCCGGTAATCTTTTGCACCACCAAAGGCATGTTTCCCGAGTTCGAAGAAATGAAAAAATTGGGTGCACTGGCCGTGATTACCAAGCCCTTCGATCCGCTCAAGCTGTCGGATCAGATCAAAGATATTCTCAAAGTTGCCGGTTTTTCAGCGGCCACCGTCACCGAAGCGACAGGAAACTGAAGCAAAGAAACAGGTGAACTGAGGCATTACTGGGTATTAAGTCTGTAATGGCGAATTTGGCGTTGGCGTTTACATTTAGGAATAGAAGAAAATTTAGGAGAGACAATGAGAGTTCTCATCATTGACGATGAAGAAGATACCCGTTCGATTGCCAGTATGAGTCTGACGATACTTGGCGGACTGGAAGTTATCGAAGCGGAAAATGGACAGGACGGCGTGAATAAAGCGGCGGCAGAACAACCCGATGTGATTTTGCTCGACATGATGATGCCCATCATGGACGGTCCGAGCACTCTTGAGGCACTGCGCAGCAATGACCGCACCCGCAATATTCCAGTAATTTTTCTGACGGCAAAAGCAATGACATCAGAAATTGAAAGATTGAAACGCATGGGTGCGCGTGGCATTCTCACCAAGCCCTTTGATCCCACTGTGCTTGCTACTCAAATGAAAGCGATACTCGACACCACGTCTCAATCATAAGGATCAGAATTTTAAGAATACTGGATACAAGGGGTTAGACAAGGCATGGCTTCCTGGCAGGAAACCTTCTCCGAATTGAAGAGTCAATATGTGCAGCGCTCAACAGATAGGCTGGCACAAATCATTGAGTTGTTCACTAAATTGCTGTCTAATCCGCTCAATAAAGATCTAGCCAATCAATTAAGTCGCCATTACCATTGGCTAGCCGGCTCAGGCAGCATGTACGGTTTCCAAAGAGTATCGGCTCTTGGTGTGGAAGGCGAAAAATTGTGCGAAACAATCATGCGCCAGAACGGGCCGGCATCGCCTGCCGACCTCGAGCGCATGAAATTGCTTTTGCAAGAACTTTCAACTCAATTTACCGGCGGCGATGAAGCACCGGAAACCACTAATTTAGGCAAAGTCAGAACTGCTGCTTATTCCGGCCGGCAAGAAGTGCTGGTGATTGATGATGATCAAAAAGATCTGGAATCTTTGAAAAAGATGGTGGAAGAAAACGATTTTAGTTTTCGCAGTGCCAGATCTTTTGCCACTACTATTGGTGAACTAGAAAAACGCATGCCTGAAGGCATGATTCTTGAAATTCCATTACCTGACGGCGACGCTTATGAGCTGGTTGAGCGCATTCGCGCTATGCCCGGCGGCGACGAAATGGCCATTATCATTGTCTCTAAGCAAACCGGATTTTTAGACAAAGTCAGATCAATTCATTGTGGTGCCGACGCTCACTTTGAAAAACCGATTGATACTAAAGCGATGTTTCGTCGCTTGCGATATTTGCTCGACAAACGCTATCAAGAAACTCCGCGCATTCTATCTGTTGAAGATGATCCAGACCAAGCCGCCTTCATTCGCGCATTTCTCGAATCGGCTGGCTATCAGGTGCGCACCTGCACAGATCCTAAAAATTTCGAATCATACATGTCGGCATTCCAGCCCGATCTGGTTTTGCTTGACGTCATGTTGCCCGGCATGACCGGTTATGAATTGGCCCGCTATGTGCGTCAAGACGAAAGGCACGCCACTTTACCTATTCTCTTTTTGACAACCCAGGGGCAAATTGACGCTCGCATTGAGAGTGCCAGAGCGGGAGGCGACGATCACCTGGTCAAGCCCGTACCGCCGGCTTTGCTGCTCAGCTCAGTCTCTTCCCGCCTGGAACGCGCTCGATTTCTCAAAACTCTTTTGCATAGAGACGGCCTCACCAGTTTGCTCAACCATACTTCATTTATGGAGCAGGCTAATACAGTCATTGCTCAGAGAAAAAGACATGCTGGTTTTACAGTTTTGATGTTGCTCGATGTGGACTATTTCCGCTCTATAAATGAACGCCATGGCTATCCAGGCGGAGACAAAGTACTGGTTGCCCTTTCGCTGCTTTTGCGACGCAGGCTGAGACAGTCGGATATTATCGGACGCTATGCTGGCGATGAATTTGCCATTATTGCCGAAGGTTTAGACGAAAAAGAAGCGCTTGCCCTGTCGTCTCGTTTAATTGCCGATTTTGCTTCAATTCAACACTCTACGCTGTCGCATGCCGGATTTTATGCCACTTGCTCATCTGGAATTGCCGTGCTTGATGCTAAAACCATGTCGGTGGAGTCTTGGGTCAAATCGGCCTTTCGCGCCTTGCAAGAAGCGAAGGCGGCGGGCCGCAACTGTGCCGTCACTTTCCGCGAAGAGATGAACTCTGTTTCTAAATAAAGCCAAGAGGCTATTATTACTGTGCTAGCACTTCTTTGCGGAAGAGCTCACAGCCGAGTCCTGATTTTTCGCGGAGATTATGGAAAGCCACGACGAAAAACGCGCAGTCACCATCCTCGGAGCAGGGTCCTGGGGCCTTACTCTGGCCAATCTGTGGTGCCATAAAGGTCGCACAGTAAAAGTATTTTGCCGCCATGAAGCTAACGCTTTGAAACTATCGACCACAAGGTTGATGGAAAAGCCGCGAGCACAGCACATTGCCGAAGGCGTCGTCATTACCAGTTCGTTGGAAGAATCACTGAGCGACACGAGTCTGGTGGTTTTTGCCTGCACATCACAATCGATGCGCGAGCTGGCCGGTCGGGTAGCGCCGCTTTTAGAAAGTCGGTCGGGTCAAGCTGCGGCCCTCGCCAATTATGTGGTAGTCAGTGCTACCAAAGGTCTTGAGCTGGGCACTCAATTGCGCATGAGCGAAATTCTCGCTGCCGCTTTTGCTGCTGAGAAATCCGTCAAAGTGGCATCGCTGTCAGGCCCCAACCTGGCCGATGAAGTTTTGAGCGGATTGCCCACAGCTTCGGTGGTGGCATCCACCGACTTTGACCTGGCGCGCTCTTTGCAAAGCCAGTTGTCAGCGCCTAAATTCAGGGTTTACGCCAGCGATGATCCCATTGGTGTGGAGCTCGGCGGAACTTTGAAAAACGTTATCGCTATTGCTGCCGGCATTTGTGACGGTCTCTCCCTTGGTGTTAATGCCAAGGCTTCACTTTTGACCCGTGGACTGGCCGAAATTACTAGACTAGCTGTGCGTCTTGGCGCTAAGCCACATACTATGGCCGGACTGGCCGGCATGGGCGATCTCTTTGCTACTTGCTCCGGGCCGCTTTCACGCAATTATCGGGTTGGATACGAGATGGCTCGCGGCCAACCCCTCAGTGTCATTCTCGAAGAACTGGGTTCTGTGGCCGAAGGAGTGACAACTACCGAGGCCGTTTGTGAACTTTCTCAAAGACTGGGTCTGGAGCTGCCCATTGCCTGGCAAGTGGAGTCCACACTTAAGGGAAATTCAACACCGGCAAACGCTATCATGGCACTCTTGGGACGGCCTTTAGCCAGCGAATGATCATGTAGATATTGAATCGAATAGAACAGAGTAATAGAAAGAGGGAATGCCGGTGCCGAAGCGAGTTTTAATGCTGTCCTGGGAGTATCCACCGAGAATTATCGGCGGCTTAGCTCGGGTAGTCTGGGCCCTTTCTCGCGAACTAGTCAAGCGCGGTTGCGAAGTACATGTAGTCACAGCCGACCATCCCGGCCAACCAGAGCATGAGATCGCCGACGGCGTGCATGTGCACCGTGTCAAAACTCAAACTGATACCACTCCTGATTTTCTCACCTGGGTCAATCGCCTTAATTTTGGCCTTTTGCAATATGCCATTCAAATTCATCGCAAGACGCCTTTTGATATTATTCACGCTCACGACTGGATGGTGGCAGACGCTGCCTGGGTACTGAAGAGTGGCTTGGGTATTCCGTTTGTTGCCACCATGCACGCCACCGAGTCAGGGCGCATGCACGGTATTCACGGCGATTTGCAAAGCTATATTCACCAGATGGAATGGCGCCTCACTTTTGAAGCCTGGGAAGTGATCGTCAATTCCAATTCAATGCATGATGAGCTACAGCGCTCGTTCAAGATGCCGTCCGACAAAATCGTGATCATCCCTAATGGTACCGACCCTGAGACTTTCAATTTTCCCTTCACTAATAAGGGTATCCGCAGTAGTTACGCGCGTGATCAGGAACAAATTATTCTTTATGTCGGCCGGATGGTGCGCGAAAAAGGTGTGCAAGTGTTGCTTGACGCTGCCCCTCGTGTGCTCGCCGAGAGGCCAGGCACGCAGTTTCTAATGGTAGGCACCGGATACTACCTGGAAGACTTGAAGCGGCAGGCCTGGAGCAACGGTGTGGGCGAAAATGTACATTTCCTCGGTTACGTGGGCGACAGCGAATTGCTCGATCTCTATAAAGTTGCCGACGTAGTTTGCATCCCCAGTCTCTATGAGCCTTTTGGTATCGTTGCCTTAGAAGGTATGGCCGCTAAAGTTCCAGTGGTTACTTCCGATGTCGGCGGCCTCAAAGACTTTGTCGAAAATATGGTCACTGGTGTCACTACCTATGCCGGCGATGCCACATCTCTTGCCTGGGGCTTGCTTCAAGTATTGCGCAATCCTGAGCTGGCCCAGCGCTTGCGCGAGACCGCTTACGACAAAGTGACTCATATTTATAACTGGAAAGTAATTGCCAGCCGCACATATGAGGTCTATCAAAAAGTCCTCAATGAAGCCAACATGCAAAAAGCCAACCAGGAAGTTTCACCAGATGCGGTGGCACCTGTCGAGGTAATCGGCAAAACCATGGCTCAGGTGCCTTCGTCTAAATCGGGAAAGACTAAGAACTAGGGAGAAATGTATGAAAGCGGTAATCATGGCTGGTGGTTCCGGAACACGTCTGAGACCTCTAACTTGCAATCTGCCCAAGCCGATGGTGCCGGTAGGAAACAGGCCGATGGCCGAGCATGTGGTCAACTTGCTGAAGAAGCATAGTTTCCGCGACATCATTTTTGCCCTGCATTATCTGCCCGATGCCATTCGCGACCACTTCGGCGACGGTAGTGATTTCGGCGCTAATATCAGCTATTCCATCGAAGAGGGCAAACCGCTTGGCACTGCGGGTTGTGTCAAGATGGTGCAAGATCATCTTGATTCAACTTTTGTCGTTATCTCAGGCGATAGTTTAACCGACATGGATCTTTCAGCCGCCCTAAAATTCCACAAAGAGAAAAAGTCTAAAGCCACTCTCATTCTTAAACGCGTAGAAAACCCGCTCGATTATGGCGTCGTCATTTGCGACAACGATCAACGCATTCAGCGTTTTGTGGAAAAGCCTGGTGCCAGTGAAATCTTTTCCGATACCGTTAATACCGGCACCTACATATTAGAGCCGGAAGTTTTGCTCTACATAGTGATGGGCCGCGAACAAGATTTTTCTAACGATCTTTTCCCACTGCTCTTGCTTCGTAACGAACCGATGTACGGTTATGTCGCTGACGGCTACTGGTGCGATATCGGCAACCTGGCAGTTTATCGGCAGGCGCACAAAGATGTGCTCGATGGTCTAGTCGAAATTGAGTGCGACCTGCCCCAGATTCAGCCAGGTGTATGGGTAGGCCAGGGCACGCAAATAGATTCATCAGTTAAGCTCGAAGCACCGGTGATGATCGGCAAAAATTGTCGCATCGGCCGAGAAACCGTGATTTCTCCCCACACCACCCTTGGTGACAATGTGGTGGTGCAAGAGAAAGCCTCACTAAAACAACCGGTAGTCTGGTCAAATGTTTATGTCGGTGCAAAAGCAGAACTGCGTGCCTGCGTCGTCTGCAACAATGCCACCATTCATAGTTCCGCTTCGCTTCTGGAAGGAGCAATTATCGGGGATAATTCTTCCATTGGTCAAGAAGCCTCGGTCAATCCTGATGTGCGCATCTGGCCTGATAAAAGCGTGGATTCGGGTGCCAAAGTTTTGACCTCGCTTATCTGGGGCACGAGAGCACCGCGCACCTTGTTTGGTGCACACGGCGTGCGTGGTCTGGCCAACGTTGAAATTACGCCTGAATTTGCAGTTAACCTTGCCGCCGCATATGGTGCCACTCTTAAAGGTGGGCCGGTTCTGGTGAGTCGCGATTACTGGAAAGTCAGTCAGATGATCAGCCGTACCATCGTCTCTGGTCTTGTGTCTGTAGGCATTGAAGTGCAGAACCTGGAGTCGATGTCGCTGCCCATTTCAAGGCACTACGTAAAAACTCAAAGAGCAGCCGGCCTTGTGCACGTGCGTGTTTCACAAAGAGAAATTGAAAAAATCACCATCGAATTTTTTGACAATCAAGGGGTGGCAATCACCAAATCAATGGAACGCAAAATCGAAAGTACTTTCTTCAAAGAAGATTTTCCACGTTGCTCTCCAGCTGATGTCGGTACGATTTCATTCCCCAGTCGTGTGCGTGAGTACTATGTCGATGAGTTTCTCAACCACGTTAAAGGGCAAGTTTTCGAAGAAGACAAAGTGCCTTTTTGTATAGTACCGGGCACCAATTACACCCGCGTCACCAAGACCGGAAACCTGGCCACCCATGCTCCGAAAGCCGTGATTGACTATGCCATGGCCGAGACTGGAGTGTTGTTGCCTGACTTGTTGGGGCAACTAGGCATCGAAACAGTGGTGCTCAACTCTTCTATCCGCAATACTCCGCCCAAGCAAGAAGAGCGCATCACCATGCGCAAACAGCTAGCTGACGTAGTCAAAGCACTGAACGCCGATCTGGGCGTGCAAATTGGTCGCAACGGCGAGCAGATGACGCTGGTTGACGAAACCGGTCAAGTAATTCGCGGTGAACTTTTGCTGGCCACAGTGGCCGATATTATTCTGCGGGATAAACCCGGTCGCTCAATTGTTGTGCCGGTGAATTCGAGCTCTATAGTGGAGCGTATTGCCTCGCGTTACAACTGTAAAGTTGTGCGCTGCAAAGCTTCTGAAACCGAGATCGGCAGCACCACAGCTCGTATGGAAGATGCGGTGGTTGGCGGCAGCGCCAATGGTTGCTTTATTTTCCCTGAGTTTCAGAACGGCTATGACGCTATGTTCGCGGTAGGTCAGGTGCTTGAGCATCTAACCTACCAGGGTCGCACTCTGCATCAAGCAGTAACCGATTTACCGCCCTTGTTTTATCAGGTCGATTCGGTGCATTGTCCATGGGAGCGCAAAGGTCGCGTCATGCGCTTGCTGGTGGAAAAACATCACGATCGGCCCATGGAGCTGCTTGACGGCGTAAAAATTCAGACCAGACCAGATCACTGGATTTTGATTTTGCCTGACGCCGTGGAACCCCTTGTGCATGTGTATGCTGACGGTGCCGACCTGCAACAGACCTCAGCGGATCTCAACGAATATACGCAAATGGTGCGTTACTTGCAGAGGGCTTAGAAACCGGGCGAGACGAGCCAACCGGCACAATTAATCAAAAGTCGGTGAATTTCGAGCACTTGAGGCTTTTAAGCTACTATTGAAGAGATTTAAATTGCGCCGATCTGGGCATACCAGACTTGGCTGGCAAGGAGGCCTTGTTTGTTATGTTCGGAAAAAATGACGGTAGGCAGCAACCCAATAAGTCTGGAAAAGATCGTAAGTTTCTAGACGGTAATCCGGGTAACCCAACGCCGCAAGCTCAGCAAGCGCCTGGTCGCCAGGTCGATCGTTCGATGTTTTCCAACGGTGCCATCGCTCCTCAACCCGGTCAGCAAGCTGATTGGTCAATGGCGGTGTCCGAGCAGATTCTTGTCTATCACGAGTCTGAACCGGTTGCTCACGGTCAAGATTGGATGTCGCAACTGAAGCAAGAATCTTTGCAGTTTCTCGCTGATCAACGCGGTGTGCATTTACAAGAAGTGTATCGAGAGTCGATTTACAAGTCTGGCATCGCCATTCTAGTTGACAAGATTTATGGCCTTTTGCAGCGCTATATGTACGAATTCAACCAGGTCGCCAATGGCACCGAGTTGCATGTCACCGGCTCAATTTCAGGGGACGTGACTGAAGTCACTCGCTACAACCGTTTCAGAGAAGCGGAAGAAACCAAAACCTATTTCCGTTGCCGATTTTCCACGAAACTTTGTTCGCTTTGTGTGCGCGGCTGCGACGATATAGTTGAAGCTTTCATTGTGCCGACCAGCAAAGTCATGGCCTTGAGCCGCACTGAAAATGATTATCCGCCGCTGGCCACTATTCAAGTGCGCATCACCGAGCAAGGCATGATGTGGCGTATGCAAGACAGCAATCCGCCAGTGGAAACTCTCGATCAGCTATGTATGTGGCTATTTTCGGCTATGGTGCAAGAAACAAAGAATTATGCTCGTTTAAACGGAGACGAGGCGGCCGGGTAACGCAGTCGAGGAAGCCGCAGAGAAGGCCAGCAGGTCTTCTCTTTCACTTTGTAGGCAGCGATTTGATGACACCATCTCTGGTATTATTTTGCGGTAAAATGCCCGTCGGCATGTTTTAATACTTGTAGATTTAATTCTCATACAAGTGGTAATAACTTGATAGTAAGAGTTGTTTTTCCTGAAGTCTCTTGAAAATCTAGGAGCTAATTTTCTATGGTTGCTATCAATCCCGAGATGTTGCGGGAGCTTCTCGAAGAGTTCACCGAGAAGGAAGAAGTTACTCGCGAAGAGATGAATGCTATCAATCAGCAGATAGCCGAGTTAGAAAAACGCATCGAATCAAGCAAAACAAAGCTCGCCGGACTGAATAAAGACCGCGACAAAATCACGGCAATGAGAGAGCGCTACCTCTCTGGCAACTGGAAATTGCAGCTCAGCAACATGGCCGACAATCATGTTGCCATGGCGCAGTCAGTGCAGGCTGAAGCGCCTGCTCCGGTAGCACCGCCCACTCCAGCTGCTCCGCAAACTCCAGCAGAAGGACGAGCTGCTCGTCGTGCCGCCCGTGAAGCCGCTAATCAAGCCAATCAAACTCCAGTGCCTGCGGCAGTGCCTGAATCAGTTGAAGCTGCAACGGCTCCGGCTGTTGAAGCGCCCCAGCCAGTCGAAGCGCCGGTATTTCAAGATGTCACCAATCAGATGTCCGAGCCTGAACTTCAGTCTGATATACAAACTGCTGACTCTGCTGCTTTCGCCTTAGATTCATATGAAGAAGAGATTGGTATCGAGCATGCACCGCCTGACGATCCAATTATGAGTTCCTTCAATTCGGCTGCTGCTTCTCCCGAGATTACTGCCTCTTTCGGACAGAATCCGCCCCCTGCTCCTGCTGCCCAACCGGTCGCCGAACTAGAAAATTCTGGCTTCTCCTGGAGTTCTACTGCCATAAATGCGGTCGAAACTCCTGTCGCCGCTACTCCAGTCACGCCCGCCAACCCTTGGGGCGATCCACAACCGTCCCCCGTAGCCACTGCTCCCGTAGAACAGCGTCAAAGCCCTGCAGACATCTGGGGACATCCGGAAGCAGCTCAGGCTCAAGCTCCAGCACAGAATTCTCCAGCCCCTGCGGCCGGTGGTTGGGGAGACTTTGGTGAAGACTGGCAGATGGCCGAAGCGCAGAGAGTCACAGGCAACAAAATTCCTACAATCGCTCAACCGGTCACCGAAACGCCGCCCGAAAATCCTGGTGGTGGTTGGGGTCAACCGGCAGGTTCGCCATGGGGTACGCCACAAGCACCGGCTGCTGATGTCGGCGGAGGCGGATGGGGCAGACCCACTGCCAGTCGGCAGAACATGCCGGCTATGACACCACCTGGTGCCATACCCGGACCGGCCATCAACTCTAATCCATCCACTAATGCAGCTCCCCCATCTACTCCAGTTCCTGCTGCCGAACCAGGCGATGCCTGGGGTCGCAGCTCTCAATCGACTGCAGGTTGGGGCACACAAGGTAGCCCCTGGGGTGACCCAGCGGGCCAGGTGGCGCCCGCTGCGCCTGCTTCTCAGGCTCCGGCACAATTACCCGGCACCAGCTACGAACAACCACCTGAAGGTGAATCTGCACCTTCTAGTTTGGCCAGAGCAGCTGATGGTGCTTTGATTAGTCCTGTTAAAGGTCGTAGACGTTCAACCGGCGCGCCGGCAGCGTTCGATTGGGGCTCGCCAGATTCTGGCAACGCACAAGACTCTAATCAGGCGGGCGGTTCGGAAGATCCTAACGATAACAAGAAGATCGACGACGTCCTCAAGGGCCTGTTCAAATAGCACTTGAAATCAATTGACGACGGTCTATAGGCGGGTGCTGATAAGACAGCCGTCATACTGTTCGTTAAGCTGTTTGTTAACATATGCTGCGTTAATAGCGGTTTTGCCGCTGCTTTGCTCGAGTTAGGCCGAAGAAGATTGGAGACGCAATGAAACAAGTTTGTTCAATGATGGCCGGTGTGGTGATTGAAATTCTAGTCAAGCCAGGCGATCAAGTTAGCGAAGGCACTGACGTAGCCATCCTTGAATCAATGAAGATGCAGTTGCCTGTGGCTTCTTCCGAGTCGGGCAAGGTTGAGGAAATCAAAGTGACCGGCGGAGATTTTGTCAACGAAGGCGATTTGATCATCACTCTGAGCTAATCTATCTATTTATTAGTGGTTAATTATGTTCGAAGCATTGCCCACCAGCATTCAAGTCTTTGAAGTCGGCCCCCGTGACGGGTTGCAGAACGAGTCGGCTATGGTGGCCACTGCCGACAAGATCAAATTGATTCAAGCCATAGCCGAGGCTGGTCTTAAACAAATAGAAATCACATCTTTTGTTTCGCCCAAGTGGATACCACAGCTGGCCGATGGTGCGACTTTAGCTAAAGAATTGCATTTGCCGCCGGCTCTCGGTGTGCAAACTTCTGCTCTGGTGCCAAATCTAAAGGGCTATGAATCGGCTGTGCAAGCCGATCTTAAGCAAATCAATTTGTTCATGTCGGCTTCGCAGTCGCACAGCAAAAAAAATATCAACAAAACCATTGAGCAAGCACTGGCTGCCATGGCCGAAGTTGCCACCGTAGCAAAGGCCGATGGCAAGCGCGTGCGTTGTTATCTATCTACGGTTTTTGCTTGTCCTTACGAAGGAAAAATTGCAGCAGATTCGGTTTCTGCCATAGTAGAAAAACTGCTGGCTATGGATATTGACGAGATCTCTCTGGGCGACACAATTGGCGCGGCCACGCCAAAAGAAGTTTTTCAGATGGTGAAAAGCCTGGCCAAAGATGTTTCGCTCTCGGCGCTGGCTCTGCATTTTCACGATACGCGCGGTACGGCTCTGGCAAATGTGGTGGCAGGGTTGGAGGCCGGCGTGACAATTTTCGACAGTAGTTTAGGTGGCTTGGGTGGCTGTCCTTACGCACCTGGTGCTTCGGGAAATTTGGCCACTGAAGATCTGGTTTTCATGCTGCACGGCATGGGCATAAAAACCGGCATAGATCTAGAAAAACTTGTTGATGCTGGGCTTCTAGCGCAAAAAATCTTGGGTAAAAAACTTCCGGGTCGCTATTTGATGGCACGGTTGGCTGAGCGCGAACAGTCCATGAAAGCAACTGCTTGAGGTGCGAATTGACAGTAGAGAATTTAATTGGGGAAAGTTCCACCATGGCCGATGAAGTGCTCACTATAGAAAAAGAGGGCTCCATTGCCTGGCTCAAGCTCAATCGTCCTAAAGTGATGAATTGTCTTAATCGTCCATTATTGAATGCACTTCTAGCGGCCTGCAGGGAACTTGCTAACGATCGGCAAGTGCGGGTAGTGGCTATTATCGGCGCAGGTACTAAAGCCTTTTGCGCCGGCGCCGATCTGGCTGAACGCAAGGGTATGACCCAGGGTGACACTCTTGATTATCTCGCCTTAATTCAGCGCACCATGCGCGCCATTGAAACTTTGCCACAAGTTGTGATTGCCGCTATCAACGGCTCGGCCTGGGGCGGCGGGTTTGAACTGGCCCTGGCATGCGACCTTAGAGTAATGCTCGACAGCGCCCAGATGCGATTGACAGAAGTTAAGCTTGGTATCATCCCTGGTGCCGGTGGCACGCAGCGCTTGCCGCGTTTAATTGGCAAGTCGAGAGCTAAAGAATTGATTTTAACGTCTGCACCGGTAACTGCCGAAAATGGCATTGCCATTGGCTTGATTCACCGGGTAGTAAAGCTGGAAGCAGATTATATGAATAGTGCTGCCGGCAAAGTAGTCGCTGATGGCGGTTACATTGAGCCTTTGATGGCGGCGGTGCGCAACTGGGCGGCTGAAATTGCCACAGCAGCGCCTCTGTCACTGAGGCAAGCAAAAATTGCTATTGATCAAGGTTACGACCGCGATCTGGACGCGGGCCTGGCCCTGGAAACTCGTGCCTATCTGGAACTGGTTAATACTAAAGATCGCCTGGAAGGGCTGGCGGCGTTTGCGGAAAAACGTTCACCAGTTTTCCTCGGAGAGTGATGGCAGAAGTGACTAATCGATTTTCAAAACAAGCCCAAGATTTAGAATCAATCTGGCAAAAAACAATTTCAAACAAAAACGATTTCCCCAGTTTTTCTGGATACCAAGAAAAGATGAACGGCAACGGTAACAAACAGAGTCAAATTATCGAAACTCCTACGAGAGAAACGTTACCATTGCCGGTTTCTGCTTTAATTCTATGTGGCGGAAAATCTCAGCGCATGGGCAGGCCTAAAGCCTTTTTGCCTTATGGCGGCACCACCATGATCAATCATATTTTGGGAGTGGTCAAAGATCTCTTCGCTGAAACTTTTTTGATTGCCAATGAACCAGAAGCTTTTGAAGACTTCGAAGTAGATGTCGTCAAAGACATTCTTCCTTATCGCGGTCCTTTAGGAGGCATTCTTTCTGGACTGCTGGTGGCTCAGCACCCTCACGCATTTGTCATTGCTTGCGATATGCCTCTGGTAGAGCCAAAGCTCATCCGCCAGCTGGTGGGCCAGCGCCACAACCATGACGTTGTCGTAGCCTCCCACGAAGATGGCATAGAACCATTGCTGGGAGTGTATTCCAAAAATTGCATCAAGCCTCTGGAAGAATCGCTTTTCAATGGTGATCTCTCTTTGAAAGAATTCCTTTCAGGTCTTAATTCCTCTACCTTTGAAATTGATGAAGTCAAAGAAGATTGCGGTTTGCCTGCGTACTTTAACGTCAACACACCTCAAGACTACAGCCGCCTCGTAACCCGGGGTGCGATTCAGATATTTCCCAATAAGCGCAGTTAACCGCTGACGTCTGGAGCCCAGTTTATTTCAGCCACTGCCAACAATTGCGCCCATTCACCCGCCCGTCTCTGGTTGGTGTTTAAAACCGTTTACTGGAAAGATCTGTTGCATTCTTTTCGAGATAAAGACGTCTTTATTTATACTTTTGTCGTGCCCACCTTGCTCTACCCGGTTCTGCTGCTGGGCTCGGCCGAAATTATGATGCTCAAAGCCGATGCCGATAAAGACAAAACCATCAAATATGCGGTCACGGCTAGCAATGATCCTGGAATTAATCGCATTGACGAAATTTTGCAAAGACGCAAACACTTTGTCAAAGTGAATAGTACTAATGCTGCCGCTGATCTTGATTCTGGAAAAATCGACGGCGTGCTCGCTCGCCATCAAGGCGAATATAGTTATGTCGAACTCAAAGTCAGCAAGCTGGCAAAAATGGCCTCACTCGATGATGAAGTCAACACCGAAACCAATCGAGCTTACAGTGAAGAGTTGTCTAAGACTCTTGCTGCAAATGGTTTTGCCGCTGAGAACCTGCAGGGCTTTTCAGTGGAGTCGCGTAATCTGGCCATGGGCAAGGGCGCTAGAATTGTTACTGGTACTAGATCTGGTGCTTATTCTGGAGCCGGGCCAACACGTAAAAGCAATAAGAATCTGGAGAATATTTCAGCTACTTTTGTTCTGCTAATCTTCAGTCTGTTAATGCTCGGCCTCGGTGCCGCCTATCCGGCCATCGCCGTCACCGCTGAAGAATTTGAGCGCAACACCATTGAGACTTCTTGCCTTTTGCCTGTACCAAGAGCAATACTGATGCTCGGTAAATTATTTTCGGTCTCCACCTTTGCCTTGCTTTCCGGGGTAATCAATTTTGTCAGCCTCTATGCCGTGGCGCAAATGGTGCTTTCGCAGACAAAATTATTTGCCGCCATGGGCAGCGATCCGCTGCAGATCAATTTAAATGCGCCGCAAATTGGTGGCCTGATTTCAAGTTATGTTCTGGTTAGCATTCTAATTTCTTCTCTGCTCATTCTGGCTACAAGTTTCTGCCGCACTGTGCGCTCGGCTCAGCAGTGGACCACTTTTCCGCTCTTTATTATTTTGATTCTTCCTCCCTGCGCTCTGTCGCCTTCACTTGAACTGAATGGCTACACCATGTGGATTCCACTGATAAATTGTTCGCTCATGCTCAAAGCCATTTTCAACGGCACCGTGTTCAGCACCAATTTTATAGTAGTTTTATTAGTGACTGCCTTGACCAGCTTTGCGGCACTCTGGTTGGCGCGACTTTTTCTGTTTGAACAAATCGATCCTGGTGTTTATTTCGCCAGACATTTTGATTGGCTGGGTAAATCACTGAACAAATCTGAGATTGAAAGACAATGAAACTTGAGGTCAGTCAACTGAGCAAACGTTTTTACGACCCCAGCCGGGGAGAATTTTTTGCCTGCAATGATGTCTCTTTTTCAGTGGCGCCAGGTGAAATATTTGGTTTGCTGGGCCCCAACGGCGCCGGCAAAACCACCACTCTGCGTGTGCTTGCCACTATCCTCAATCCAACATCAGGCAGCGCTCACTTGGGCGACATCGATATTTTTCGCGATCCTGATGCAGCCCGGGCCGCTCTTGGTTTTCTTTCATCATCCACTGGGCTTTACGAAAGGCTTTCACCGAGAGAAATTTTGACTTATTTCGGCCATCTCAATGGTGTACCCGAAGCGGCCTTAAAAGTAAAAATCGAACAGTTGTTTAGCGCGCTGGAATTCAAACAGTTTGCCGACGTACGCTGCGGTAAGCTTTCCCAGGGCACCAGGCAGAAAGTTTCTATTGCCCGGTCGATTATTCACGACCCTAAATTGATGATTTTAGACGAGCCGTCCAATGGGCTTGATGTGGTGGCCACCCAGGCGATGCATGCTTTTATCAGACAAGCAAAGGCTGATGGTAAATGTATTGTTTTCAGTACGCATATCATGTCTGAAGCCGAAAAGCTTTGCGATCGCATTGGTATCATCAATGATGGCAAGCTTCTGGCTCAAGGCACCATAGATGAGCTGAAAGAACTTTCCGGTGCCAGTGTCCTGGAGGAAGTATTTATGTCACTGGTGAGTCGCTATGACTCAGCAAAATAGAACTTTTGACTGGCAGCAAGTGATGGTTGTCTTTGTTAAAGAGATGACCGAAGGCATACGCGACTTGAGGTCTCTGGTGCCTATGGTCGTCTTCAGCCTTTTCATCGGGCCGCTTGTCACCATCGGTTTGCCTTTGATAGCTGCTCGCGAAGTGAGGCAGGCACTGCAGGAACATTATCGAGTGGCCGACATTTCACCTGGCGGCAATACCCTGGGGTTTTTGCAAAAGTATGATTTTAAGGTGGTGTCCCTAGCCGGCGAGAGCAAAGAGTTGGCACTGGCTGGCGCTCGAGTTGACGCTGTCGTGGAAGCGTCGCCCGACTTTTCGCAAAATCTTGACCTGGTGCCTCTGGCGGGCAAAATGCCATCGGTGACGGTTTACTATGACGGCAAATTAGCGCGCTCGGCTAACTCGGCCGCCAAGCTCGGTCAAATTCTCAACAGCTACAAAGATTATTTTGTCAAAAAACGACTTGACCACGCCGGTATCAACCTGCAAAAGCCAGAATCTGTTATGGCAACTCTTGTCTCGCCTGTGGATGCTATGTGGGCTGCCAGTCCCTTTATTCAAAGCATGCTGGTCCTGATTCTAATTTTCCAGGCATTTGTCGGAGTGATTTATCCATCTCTTGATGCCATCACCGGTGAGCGCGAGCGCGGCACGTTGGAGGCGCTTTTAACCACCACCGTCAAGCGCTTCAATTTATTTCTTGGCAAGCTCGCCGCCATCACTGTCAGCTCATATGCTGTGGTGCTCTCCACTTTGACCGGATTTTACCTGGCTCAATTTGTGCAGACAAATATTTTTAGTTTTTTGCCCCCTTCTATGGCTTCGATTTTGAGTCATCCTCTGGCTGTGAAATTGCCGCTGCCCTGTGTGCTGGTACTGGCTCTTTCGATGCTCCCCCTCTGTCTCTCTATGGCGGCTTCAGCCATGGCGCTGGCGACTTTTGCCCGTACGGTGCAACAGGCACAGGCTTACATGCTGCCCTTAATGGTGCTGATGACCATTCCCCTCTCGGTCATGGCCATGGGAGATATTCATCTGGATGGGCCGGTGGCTCTGGTGCCTTTTTTAAACTCGACTATTGGCATGAACGACATTCTTTCCGGGCGCCTGGCGCTTCCGTACATGTTGCTCTCGGCGGTAGTTTCGCTGCTTTATTCAATCTTGTTGGTTTCAGCGGTGGCACCAGTTGTAGATAGAGAAGACATTCTTTTTGGCATCGAAGAGTCTCCCCAGAGGCGCTTGCAAGAACAAAATTTTGGTCGCGAATTATTCTTGCTTTACAGCACCATATTTTTATTGATGTTCTATGTCTCGCAAAGCCTGGTTGCAAAGCATCACGTTTATGGCATCGCCCTGACTCAGATCTTTGTGGTTTTGGTTCCTGGTCTTTTTCTTGCATTCTTCTGGTTCAAACTCAGCGCCAGGCAGGTCTTGCTGCTGAGCATGCCTCGGGGAGGCGTACTTACCCTTGTTGGTGCGCTGCTATTGGCACCACTGACGGTGTCGATTGCCAGTTTGTTTGCGATGCTCTTTGCCAAATTAGTGCCTGCCAGTGAAGCTGTCAGCAAGCTAATGGCAGAATATATTGGCCTCAATAGCCAGCCTCTCTGGCTGCTTTTGCTTGTTATCGGTTTAATGCCCGCGGTTTGTGAAGAACTTTTATTTCGCGGTGTAATTCTCTCTCTTATGCCCAGGCGTTTTTCCACTACCCGTTTGGTTTTGACTGTAGGATTACTGTTCGGCGCTTTTCACATGAGTTTAATGCGCTTTTTGCCTACGGGCGCATTAGGTTGTGCGCTTACATATTTAGCTTTGCGCTCGCGTTCCATATTTCCCTGCATGTTGCTGCATGCCGGCCATAACATGCTTTCGGTGGTCATCGCTGTAGTGCTCAAAGAACATCTTCAACCCTGGCATTTCGCTGCCGGAATTACTTGCGGTCTTATTGGTCTTGGTCTTTTAATTTTCGCTTTGCGCTTACCTGAAGGCGAAAAAATTTGAGCAAAATAAAAATATCTCTCTATCTGCTAGCGGCATTTTTCGGCTTCGCCGGTGTGATGCATTTTGTCAATCCTCTTTTATTCGTCAGGGCCGTGCCTTCTTATTTGCCATGGCCCATGGCTCTGGTGCTGATTTCTGGATTTTTTGAAATATTGGGGGCGCTGGGCGTGCTCTGGCCGCGCACTCGTAAGGCTGCCGGTTATGGCTTGATTGCTCTTTTAATTGCCGTATTTCCGGCCAACCTGAATATGGCACTGCACCATGAGCTGTTCTCCGATATTCCTCTTTACGTTTTGTGGCTGCGTCTGCCGCTTCAGCTTTTTCTGATCTATTGGGTAAAACGAGCAGCCTGTTAAGCGTCTGAAAAGCCTTTTGACTAGTACAATAAGAGAGTCTAATCGGTCGATTCTGGGTTGAAGACTTTGTCTCATCTTAAGCAAGCTAACACTGATAAACGCGTGCCATTGGCGCCCGCTGGTGGGTTCGTCAACGGTTCAATCGTCGGTGATACCTACCGCGTCATCGACTTCATCGGGGCCGGCGGTATGGGCCTTGTGTATAAGGTCGAACACACAATTATGCACAAAGTGCTGGCCCTCAAAGTACTTAGAATGGAGTATCTTTCCGAATCAGTCTGGCAGCGCTTTCGCATTGAAGCGCAGGCCATTGCCCGGTTGAATCATGACAATGTCGTCAAGATTTACGATATGAATCAGACTGCAGATGGTCGGCCGTTTTATACCATGGATCTGATTGACGGCGATTCGCTGGCCGATTATTTGCAGGAGCATCAGCGTTTGCCGGTAGAAGTCGCTCTGCCGCTTTTTCGCCAGGTCTGTGCCGGTCTGGCTTATGCTCACGACCACGGCATCATTCACCGCGACATCAAACCCGGCAACATTATGCTTGTTGCTGACGGTGATTTAGGTAAGGTAAAAATCGTCGATTTTGGTATTGCCAAAATGACAGATGATGGCAGGCAGACAATGCAGGGCCTGACGCGGCCGGGAGAGGTTTTTGGCAGTCCGCTCTATATGAGCCCCGAGCAATGCCTGGGTGAAAAATTAGACTTGCGCTCCGACCTTTATTCGGTTGGTGTTACGTTCTTTCAGGCATTGACTGGTAAGCCACCGTTTCTTGGCCGCTCAGCCATGGAAACCACAACCTTGCACTTGTCGCAAGAGCCGCCTGCTCTCGGTGCCGTTGCTCAAGAATTAAAATTTGATGCGCGTTTAGAAGAACTTGTAGCAACCATGTTGGCGAAAGCACCGGCTGACCGCTATTCATCTTTGAGTGAAGTGGCAGCTTTATTGTTGGCCATCGAAAAAGGGGATGGACACACTTCGGCCACCAAGCAAATTTCTGGTGCACGGCCGGCTCTTCGCCGTACAGTGTCGCCTGCTTTTTCTAATGTCACTACAGAACTTGACCTCGAAATTGATAAAGAGAAGGTTAATTCGGCGTCGGCTAAAGGCCCAGCGGTATTACTATTGGTGGCAGCCCCTGTTTTACTTTTGACTGTGTTGGCGCTGGTGGCACTCAACAGCAAATGGTTCGTACCCAAACCCCTGGTCGCTCAAGTAAAGGCCGTGCCCCGAATTGCGCCCATTGTTACCAGTAGAATGGATAACGATGAAATCTTCATCATGGGCGACCGCCTTGATTCGGCTTTAAAAAAAGAGGCCGAGACCTTTGCTGCAACAAGAAGCAAACCGTATTCATCTATTAAAAAAATCGATGGTACTGCAATGCGGGTATTTAGTTTCCCTGTTAAATTTTCCATCGGCGGTATTGTTTGCACCGTTGGCCGTGTGCAGGAAAAAGTCAAGGCACAGGGAAAAGTAGTTTGTCTTGAGCCTGATCGGATTGGCTTTGAAGCCAATCCGACCACTGCAGCAGTGCCGGAATTAATCAAGTTTTTCCAGCCTCATGAACTCAACTCAGTGATGATTAAGAACGTCAAGCCACGTGATGCGCTGCTGTCTACGTGGCTTGCCCGCCTCACCTCGCTCACCACCTTGAACGTGGAAAATAGTGCTTTCACTAATCAAGATCTGGCAATATTTGAAACACTGCCTGAACTTCGTGAGCTGCATATAAACCATTCCGGCATAAGCGGCCAAGCTCTGGCCACAAGTAAATTATTGCCGAAATTAGAAAAATTGGCTATCGCCGGTATCGACAATTGTGCACCGGTACTGGTGGCACTAACACGTTCTACGAATATCAAAATGCTTAATGTCGATGGCTGCAAGCTTACGCAATCAGACATCGCCAATATTGGCAAGCTCAAAGACCTGCAGCAACTTTCGCTCAAGTACACAGGCCTGAAAGACCGGGATCTGGAAAAACTGACCGTGCTTAAAAATCTGACTCACATCAATATCGCCGGCAACGAGATCACCGCCCGCAGTCAGCTATCCTTAAATAAATTCCCAATCTTGCAAGATAGACTTCTGCCCACAATTAAAAAAGGCGAAGCCGATTGGACCAGTACAGATATTGGCTCGCTCAAAATGTAGGTTCAAAATGACGTTAAGAGAACTATTGCGGCATTTTTTTCGCTGTATCCGGCACAAGAAACAAACCATAGCCCACACCGTGCACATTGCGAACTACAGAAGGCTGTCCGGGTAAATCGAGCTTCTGTCTGAGCCTTTTTATACATGTAGTCAGCGCTTCTGATGTGGCTTCCGACTCGCTTGACCAAACGCGCAAAAGCAATTCGTCAGCAACAAACAACCTTTTTGGATTGCGCATCATAAACTGTAGCAGGGCAAATTCTTTAGGTAACAAGCGCACTTCTTCGCCGCTGCGTCTGACTACAAAATTATCAGGATCAAGTTCGATGTCGCCGTGTGTGAGAACTGTGGGCACAAGAGCTTGAGGTCGCCTCAACAGAGCTTTCACACGGGCCGATAGTTCTTTGCCGTGAAAAGGTTTGGTGAGAAAATCATCGGCGCCGGTTTCAAAGCCTTCGAGCTTGTCTTCCATGGCACGTTTGCCGGTTAGTATCAGAACCGGTGTCATGGCACCCTGAGCGCGAAACGATCGCAAAATATCCATGCCGGACATGCCCGGCAGTCCTAAATCTAGAATCACTAGTTCATATTCGAAGACTTGCAGCCTTTCCAGGCCTTCTGTACCGGTTGGCACCACTTCTACCGTGTGGTGATCAAAAGAAAGCCACTCTTCAATGACTGCGGCAAATTCGGCATCATCTTCAACTACTAGAATTTTCGCCATTTAGACCCTGCCTGTCATTAATGCTCGCACGGAGCCGTTGGTATTGTTCCACGCTGGCCGGTAGGGAAAACCAGAATGTGCTGCCCTGACCGACGGTTGAAACAACACCAATTTTACCGCCATTGAGTTCGATGATACTTTTGCATATGGCCAGCCCGAGACCCGAGCCTGTGCCCCGGGCGCCGTCTTCTCTGTTAACCTGCTTGAAACGTTCGAAGACCGTCTCTACTCGGTCAGCTGGAATGCCGCGGCCCTGATCCACAATTCCGAAAAGCACGTCGCCGCCTCGCCGTTCGGCCTTAACGATCAGTTTTTTACCTGGCTCTGAAAATTTGATGGCATTAGAAAGCAAATTCACCATTGTTTGAATCAGACGCTCTCTATCGGTGAATGCCATGAGCGATGATTCTTTAACAGCAATTTCAAGCTGTAACTCTTTTTTGCTCAATAGAGCCGCTACTGCGGCAAGGCTGTCTTCGACCATTGCTAGCACAGGCACAATCTCAAGATAGAGTTCTAGTTGTCCTGATTCAATTTTTTCTAAATCGAGCAGGTCGTTAACCAGATTCATCAATCTTTTAATGCTTTCTGAAGCCCGCCGCATGCCTCGCAAGCCCGCTTCATTGAGTTCGCCGTATCGACCATCTTCCAGCAGTTCATGAGTCATCATCAGTGAAGTTAGCGGTGTGCGCAAATCGTGGCTGACCATAGCCATAAATTCTTTCTTCATCCGCTCAACTTCATGCTTCTTGGTTACGTCTTCCACAAAAATGGCAAATAATTGATCAGGCGGCGTGCCGAAGGGGCGCACGGTTACAACCGCGGGAAATTCTTTGCCATCAAGCTTTTTGGCCTTTGCTGTGACTGATTCGCTCACTGTTTCTTGCAGCGCCGGGATGGTAAATAGCTCGCCATGACTGATGACGAAATCGGTAATTTTTCTACCACGATAATCGCCGTACTGACCGCCAAATGTAGTCAGGCACTGGGGATTGGCAGCCTCAATTGTTCCGCCCTCAGTGATGAGAAAGAGGCCCACCGGCATGGCGTCTACAAGAGTGCGAATGCGCTGAGAGCTGAGCTCTATACGCAGCTCGAGCGAATTGACTTTCGCTTCTAATTGGTGATTGGAACTACTCATAGCCCCATACTTTAGCAGATCGAGCTCGGCCGTCTGCTAACATGGAACAACTGGCGGTAAAGGCATTTTTGACATGTTCGAAAACCGAAGAAGTAGGATTTTCTTAGCCTTGTGTCTCACTGCCGGCACTCTTGCTTCGGCATTGTCGTGCACCGCTCAATCTACTAAACACTCCACTTTAATTCCGGCCTTGAAGTTGACGCAAACTCATTTTTATTTTGGTGATACCGAAACCATAGTCTCAATGAAGGGAGTGCGTATCAACAACCATGGTCGAATGAAATTTGTTCTGGTGGCTAAAAGCCCTGATTGGGTAGTGAATGTTTTTCGCACTGACTGTTTTTCGCACTGACGATCGCACTTATGTCAGTAAAAGTCTCTCGGCTTTCGAAAATAATGGGCTGGTGAGCGATTTGCTGCTGAAACTACGCGACCGGGATATTATTTTAGGAAAAACTAAAGACATAAAGAATTCGGGCTTGACGGTTAAACTGACGCAAAATTTAGTAGACGAGTTTGAATATTTGCCATTGCAAAATTATGCGGCGCCTCAGGTGGAAAAAATTATCAGGGCAGCTTATAAGCTGCCCACGAATGGTGGCATTCCTATTAGATTCAAAAGAATTTCTCACGGCAAGTCTGACCGCATCAGTCGCATTAATACTAAAGGGGACCTGAAAAAATACATTGTCACAAAAGAAATCGAAAGCCTGATGGTGCCCAAAGAAATGTTTGATCTTCCACAGGGTTACGCTGTGCGCAAGTTTATGCAAGAAGTGTTGATGAGCAAAGTGCACCGAGATGCTTCGGGAGATATGGATGTCTGGTTTGATATCGGTAAACCAGCCAAGCCCTAACGAAAATGAAACGTTAACGTTTCATTTTGAGATCACGGCCCCACCAAGTGAGTGCGGGCAACTCCGACATAGCTGTCGGCACTGCCGTAATAAACAAGGTAACTGTCTTTTATTAGCTTGCCGTCTTTATACTCAGGCACGATGCCTTCAACAAAAACAACATTGGGCACTTGATGCACAGTGTTGGAAGCATTTTTCTTTTCCCAGGCCAGTTGCGGTGAAAAAATTGGTTCACTGCAGCGTGCCAATAATATGCTCGGATCGTTTTTATCGAATAGTGCCCAGCCGGTGCGGTAGGTCAGTGAATCATCGCCGCCATTATATAAAAGCAAAATGCCGTCTTGAGTGATGATTGGATGGGGCCCGGGTTCCACTACTCTTGAATCGAACATGCCTGGACGGCGCGGCAAGACCGGCAGCTCGGTTTTGTCCTGCCAGAAAATTCCATCACCCGATGATGCTACGCCCATTTGATCAGCACCAGATTTAGCATCACCCATGTAGTAAACAAAATACTCTTTGTTGATTTTCTTTGGTCTTGCTTTGTTGTCTACGACAATGGCACCGGACTTTGTCCAGTGAATATTCCAGCGGCCTTGATTGGCCGGCATAATCACGCTTTGGCGTTGCCACTGGCGTAAATCTTTTCCGTGAGAGACATAGCTGACCAGCTGTGCGGAGTCATTTGCTTTGCTGTATGCGGTGGCTGTAGCTAGCCAGTTTTTGCCTGTAAAGTCGCGAGTTAGCCTGGCGTCTTCAACTCCGTCGCTGTCATCTCTTTTATTTTCGGCAGTTGACGACTGCGGCGCAATCACCGGTTGGTCGTCGGCTTTGAAATTTATTCCGTCTTCGCTTTCTGCATAACCGATGCGCGACACTCCGTGTTCATCTTGACCGCGATAAAGTAATGCCGTGTGTCCATTGGCGAGCCGCGTGGCAGCCGGATTAAAAGCGCCGGCACTGTCGAATTTGCCCGGTCGTGGAGCCAGTATTGGCTCTTGCGACAGTCTCTCGAACTGAGAGAAAGTGATGTAGGGAGGCTTGTCGTGAGCGCCTTTAGTGCAGGTGGCACACATGGCACACATGGCACAGATGGCACACATGGCACAGATGGTACTGGTGGTACTTGCCAGCAGCAAAGAAACTAGTAAGAGATGCTTCATCAGGCTCTATAAGCCAAGCAGGCTTTTAACGTGTTTCTTGGCTTCGTCCAGGTGCCGACCTTCGTAACCCCAGCGTTCAAAGAAATCAAACCACATGGCATGAGTAACGTCTTTCGCTTTGGGATCTATTTGAAAAGTGTGTATGGCTGCCAGCACTTCTTCCACCTTGGCATTGAGCTTAACGTCGTTAAGAGCTTTAGCTAGTTCTAAACAGCGGGCGGTCACTTGCTCAGAGCTTACTCTCATATCTTCTTTGCCATTTTCTTCGTGAGTCAATGTGGCGCTGGATGACATAATTATGTTTTTTACCAACAAATCGTATGCCACTTCCTGGTGCTGTTTAAGCCCGTCCAGCAGGCCTTGATAAGCTTCTTTACTAAGAGTGACGCTGCTTGTGCTGAGAGCGGCCATGAATCCACGCGCTGACACTTCGTTGCTGAAGAGCGCCGAAACTTTGTCTGTAATTTCAGATTGTCCCATGGTGCCTTCTTCAATTAAGGCTATCAGTTTCATTGAATCTGAAATTGCTTGTTGTATCGTTTGCATTGCTACCTCTTTACTCACTAATTTGCAAAAATATTGTCTACTTCAAGACCGGCATGGGCATTTCGATTGTCTGACCATCTTCTTCTACCGTGACGCTTTCGTCTTTAACGGCAGACAATTTCATGCCATCGAACTCCTGGCCAAGGGCTAAAGTAAACGATTTAGGCCAGTGGTGGCGACGGCGCAGCAAATTGTCTTTGATATTAAAGATCGCACGATCACCAAGAATGCCCACTAATTGTACGCGCGGATGTAGACCGGCTTTTTCCGGAGGCATGGGCAATTCGCCGATGTTAAGGCCTGAGTTTAATTGACCGGGCATCGGCGAGTCGCCAAAAGGGTTGCTGCCCGTTGGTGGCGGCGGCGGTATCAAACTTCGTTCTGAAAGATCAGGCTTGATATTAATATGGCTTGCTTTAATTTCAGCGCGGACAGGTACCAGTGGGCTGAATGGATCATTTTGACCGGTGGTGGAGCGGGCTTGAATGCGAGCCACGTCCAGCGAGGTAGCGTGGTTATCCATCGCTTTGGGAGACTCCAGTGCCGGCACTGGCTCGCCCGGATTGAGAGCGCCGCTGGTAATTGTGGTAGTTGTAGTGCTTGTTCTTGTAGATTTGACTGTTGCCTTAACTGGAAGAGAGGCGGGCAACTTTTCCGCCCGCTGGCCGCTGCTATCTACTTGAGCCTGCGACGAATTCATCCAGGCGTAAGTTGCCGAGATTAGCGCCACTCCGATTACAAGTATTACTGTCAGTCTCATTGTTTACTCACGGCAAATAGTATACGTTCAGCAAAAATGACATTACCGGTCGATCCAATTTTAGTTTTTGCGCTCGTTCACCGGCGGCGTTTTTCGTTGCTGTGCTGTCAGTGGCTGCTATGGCCACTGACAGGTCTTTCAGTGAAATTACTCTTTGATAGGCTTCCAGATGTTTAACAAAAGCAATGATGTCTTGATATTCGCCACTGACAAATAGACGTTTGCTCACTTGTTTGAGCCCCAGAGGGTTGGCAGGTGCTTCGCCGGCTTTGGTAGTGGTATTACCGGCGGTGGGGCGGAATACCGGTAGCGGCTTGATTGGTGTCTTGCCGTCTTTGGTCACCAGATCCTCGAGATCACTGTTTTCGCTGGGGCTGTTTTCTTTAGCCGGTTGTTCCAGGGCCAATATTTGCACTTTACTTTCTCTAGCCATGCGTTCAAGGTCGAGCATGAGTAAATCAAGATAAGGAGCCTTGGGCACCGCATTGCGCAATGAGTTGATGTCGCTTTCCAGACCGCGTTTGAGGTGGCCCAGTCTGTCTCTTTCAGCCATTTTGAGCACGATGGTCTGATATTCTTTTTTCTTTGTGGTCAGCTCCGCCTGTTCTCTTTCAGCATCGAGATAGGCAGGATAGGTCAATGCCCCAAGTACCGTCACGCCTAGAGCAAAGGGTCCAAATACCATAGCATTGCGCTGAAAAGTTGTCATGGCCTCACCTCCAGCGGTCTGGCGCTGAGCAAATTATTTGCCCCTGTTTGTCTTTCGACTGCCGTATTGGGCTTTTCAATGGTAGTGGAATTCGGCAGAGCTAAAGGTTTCACAGCCTCTTGAGCCAGTTTCGAAAGCACGCAGAAATTAACCAGATCAGGTCTTTTTTCCGGTCGGACAATATATTCAATATTGGAGTCATTTAAAAGATTGGAGGCGCCAAGATTGATGGATAAATTGGAAACGGTGCTGAAATTCAAGGCCGCGCCTTCAATTTTTAGTTCATTGTCATTGATCGATAGTTGACTGATTTGCAGACCTTTCGGTGTGTTGTCGCGCACGGCTTCCAGATAGCCACTCCAGTGTTTGCCGCCGCCAACTAGCCTATCCAATACTTGCTTGCGCCGTTCCAGCACGTCGTTTTCTTGTTTCAGTTTTTTTAGGTCTACCAATTTACGATTGCCGTCGCTAATTAAAGTTGAAGTAACGGCAATTTGTTTTTGCACTTCTGGCAAATTGTAATTGGCCAGGTAGAGCCAGGAACCCAGAGCTAAAGCAAGTAAGCTGAGTGATGCTCCTAAAGCCGGTTTGAACCACACCGGCGGCGGTATCACTTCTTCAATTATGGTTTGTGTACGTAGAAGATCGCGGGTCAGTGGAATGCGACCTTCTTTATTTAAGTCGAGGTCAACGGTAATCGACGGATTCCAGGTAGGCTCAATGGAAGAACCGACTAAAGCTGCGAGAATGGGCCGCATACGAGGGCTAACACGACTTTCGTCAATCAACATATCGCGCATGGGGTCGCCGAGAATGGTTTTGATACGCAATTTGCTGGTGAAGTATTCGTCAATATTCGGCATCATGCAACCGGGGCCGGTTAAAATCACCTGATCGATTTTGACGTCGCCCACTTGCGATTTATAAAATTCTACCGAGCGATTGAGTTCGTCGCCGATGTCACTAAATATGGTGCGCGCTACCTGACCCGCCTGACCCATACGCGCATCAGTTGGTGTCATGTTAAAGACAGGCACTTCCGGCAAGATCTCCATGGCCTGGTCAAATGAAATGTCCAGACTTCTGGCAATTGCTTCGGTGAGCGCTTCTACACCAAGAATAATCGAGCGACCAAAAAGGGGCATGGCACTGCGGACGATATTAATATCGGTGGCATCCTGCCTGATGTTGACCACCAGCGATAAGTGGCCGGACGAACCAAGATAACCGGCCAGGGCCAGGCCGCGAATCACTGAAAGGGATGATACTTCCACTCTGCCGAGTTTTACTCCAGCAGCGTCTGCCATGCGCCAGTATGATTCGACAATAGAGTGCTGAATGGCCGAAAGAATTACATCTACGCGCCTGACACCATCAGGATCTGTCCTTTCGGTGGCGTTCATCTGACTCCAGTCGAGATTGGCCTCCGAAATAGGAAAAGGCACGTGGTTGGTAGCTTCTTGTGTGACCACATCAGCCAGCTCTTCTGCCGGCATGCCAACGGGCACGGGCATGAGTCTAATAACTACGGCCTGGGCGGGCACTGAGACATTGATAATTGGAGCGGTGGTGTTGCTTGGCACCTGCGCTTCTTTAAGCAAGTCATCGAGCAGCTGGCCCATAATCAGTGGGTCGGTTATCAGGCCTTCACGAATACAGTTTGGCGGTGTGGGCTGGCAGGCAAAACGCTGAATTTCAATGCCCTCCTTGGTCTTCTCCAGCTGAATCAAGGTTGTGCTGTCGCTGTTTATATCGAGGCCAAGCATGACCCCTTTTTTCTTGCCGAAACTAAACAACTAACTCTCCAGATTGCGCTTTCATTGAATATTATGCCCCAGGTTTAATGAAGCCCCCATCTTTTGTCAGGCTGATTGTCGATATTGCATAAGCGGCACCCACGGCCAGAGCGGGCCCAAAGGGGAAAGTCTTGGTAACAAGAACCCCTGATCTTAATACTCCGAAGGTCGCTCCGGCCAGCCCCAGGGCGAAAATCATGACATGAGTCGAGGGATTGGTCAGTGGATTAATATCAGGTTTGAAGTAAAGCGCCAGCGATATCAACGCCAACAAAGGTAATACGGTCATTATGGCAAAACCCGTAATCATGGGTTTGACGACTTTATGCAGAAGCTTTTGCTGCCTCAACTCGTCGTAGAGATAATAGGCGCCCATCATCGCTCCGACCATGAAACCGATAATTACGGCGACAATCAGACGCTCCCATCCCAACCAGGCTGCCATTACCGCGGCGAGCACGGCGTCGGCCCCCCCCATTACTTCAAGGGGCTCTTCCTCTTCAGTTACGGTGGCTGCTGGACTCTCTATTAAACCAAAATTGCGATCGAGTTCTATATCCTGGTCTAAGTCTAAGGCTGCCTCAGGTAATGAGTCTTCTTTTTCGTCCAATAATTCGGGATGAATGAAGTAATAGAAAATCAGGCCATAGTGAGCAATAAAATCAAAAAGAATATAGCTGACGCCAATTCCTGCCAGGCAACCCATTAGGTCGTGGCGAATAAAAGTACTGAAGAAAATTCCCACCAGCATCATCGGATAAGTAATATCGTGTGGTATCAATTTTTCTTTAAAATCAGTGACTGTAACTGCTATTAGAGTCGATACGAAAATCAGCATATAGAGCGCTAAAGTGCTGCGATCCACGTCTACTTCAACAGGTGTGGTACCAAAAAAATGCACTACGGTGACAAAACTGACGGCAGTGAGAATTTCTACTGCCGGATAGTGCCAGTGAATTGGAGCGCGACAATAGCGACACTTGCCACCAAGAAAGAAGTATGAAATTACCGGAATTAGATCATTGAAACCCAGTCTGTGTTTGCACTTTGGGCATTCTGATGGTGGCTTTAGCAGAGACTCTCCGGCAAGGGATCGCACTGCCACCACATTGAGAAAACTGCCCACGCAAAGTCCAATCAGTGCAGCCAGAAGCTCCAGATATGGTGACGGTATGTCGTAAATGCTGGGCAGGTAAAAGTTGAACATTTCAATATGGCTTAAGGAAGTTCTCGACGCTCATTGATCAAGGCTGAGAGTACTAATAAGATGATGACATATGCCAGTATGTAAGTAGTGAGGTAAATAAGCAACTCGCCTTGACCACCACCGGTGGTGAGCGCGCGACCATACATAAGCTCTGAGCGCACCCGCGTCAGGCTCTGCAAATCAGGCATGAGCCAGTACAAGGCGGCGAAAAATTTAGCTACAGCAGGATTTGTGGACATTTTCGCAAGATCTTGCAAAGAGGCGCAGCTGTGGCCCACCAGCCAGAAACAGAGGGTAAAGAGCACACTCATAATTGGCGTAGAAAATGTAGAGAAAAGCGAAGCGGAAGCAATGATAAAAAGCAGTTCGAGATAAACCAGAGCCAGCGACAGCGCCAGCCAGGGCAGGTGAGCTAGGGCATTTGTCGGGCTGGTTGGATCAACAGAACCCACAAGTGCGGCCAAAAATCCGCCCATCATCAATATGATGATTAGCAAGCAAGAAGCCAGTCCCAGATATTTACCAAGAATAAATTGCCATGACTTTACCGGTTTGGAAAATATCAAATATATGGTGCGCCGCTCGAGCTCCTTAAAAACCAGATTAGCTCCGGAAAACACAGCGATGATGCCACCAATAAGCGAAATTGCTGCCAGACCAAGATCTTCGACGATGCGAATATCTTGCCCAACCGAAAGGGTGCCAAGCAAAATGCCAAAGAGTGAAATCAAACAAGCGAAAACAAAAAATGCGTAGATGATTTTGTCGCGTAGCACTTCGCGGAATGTGTTCAAAGCGATGGCGGCAATAATTTGCATTCTATTTAACTCAGCTCAGACTGCGACTTTGAGTCTTGTTTATTGAGCATCGCGGCTTGCACATGTTCGAGAAAAAAGTCTTCCAGGTCTTTGAAGTTGCCACCTTCGGTAATATCAGACACCGGTGAATCTGCCACCATTTTTCCGTTGACCAGTAGACCAACACGATCACAAAGTTCGCCGACGTCCGGCAATAAATGTGAGTTGAAAAAGATAGTTTTGCCTTCGCTTTTCAGTTCGTGCAAAATGCGCCGCACATCCATGCGCCCTAGTGGATCAAGGCCGCTCATGGGCTCGTCGAGAAAAAGAATTTGTGGGTCGTTAATCAATGCTTGAGCAATGCCAAGTCGCTGTAGCATCCCTTTGGAATATTTGCCAGTTGGCTTATCGCAGGCGTCAACCAGCGAAACTTTTTCTACTAGATTTTTCACTCTGCTTTTAATCAGGTCATCGGGCAAAGAGAAAAGTTTGCCAACAAAAGTGAGAAATTCGCGGCCGGTCAGGTGCGAATAAAAATATGGATTTTCCGGGAGAAAGCCGATTTGCGCCAGATTGGCCCGCTCGCTACTGGCAGCACCGAGCACTTTGGCCTGACCTTCATCAGGCCGCAGCAGGCCAAGCAAGAGCTTGACCGTGGTGGTTTTGCCGGCGCCGTTAGGGCCGATCAAACCATAGGTTTGACCGGCAAAAACTTGCAGGTTTAGCCCATCAAGCACACGGGTGCGCTTCTTGAGAAAGCTCGAGAGCCTGTCTTTAGTTAAGTTTACGGCCTCGATGACAACCTGGGGAGTGTCTACCAAGAACGTTACCCGCCTTTTGGACCGGCCTTCTTACTCAATGTGATGATTTTGTTCAGCTCGGTAGTGGCTGCGCGCAGTCTTCTTGAGACTTGCATTTGTGAAATGCCTAAACGGCGAGCTACTTCAGTTTGGCTGAGATCTTCATAGAAGGTCAGTTGAACCACTTCTCTCAAACCATCACGCAATTGTTTAATTGCTTCGGCCAGCATGAAGCGGTCTTCTTTAGCCAATTGATTGCTTTGATATTTGGCATCAACCAGAGTATCGATCAGTGATTGCTCACTACCGGCATCATTTGAAAGAGCCTGGTCAAGCGATATCAATGTGCGTCTGCGATCAACTTCATAAGCTTCATTGACCCGGCTGACAGGAATTTGCAAATCGTTGGCAATTTCTACGTCAGAGGGCTCTCTACCTAACTTGGCTGTCAAGCCTTGAACCAGGCGATTAATGCGGAAGGAAAGCTCTTGTAGTTCGCGAGGAGCCCGAATCATGGCTGTTTTATCGCGAAGATAGTGTCTGATTTCGCCAGTGATCAAGTGGGTGGCATAAGTCTGGAACTTAGCACCGGCATCAGGCTTAAACTGGTCGACGGCCTTTATCAGGCCAATAGAGCCTACTTGAATTAGATCTTCGACAGGGTCAGTAGAGCGTCGGGCTAATCCGTAAGCAATACGTTTTACCAGTGGTAAAGCAGCTTGAATGATTGAATCGCGCAGAGCAGGATCCCGAGCTTCAGCATAGAGTGCCAGCCAATTATGAATTTGGTCTGGGCCTTTAGGCGCCGAAACGTTTTTGGGCTCTAAGTCGTTGCTCACCACTATCGACGTCTCAACCATTGTACTGACTGTAATATTTGAGCTTGTATCCATATCTATAATCATAACCTTCAGGCAGATTACCAAACAACAAAGAGAAATGCTTCTAATTTAAACGGTAATGTTTATGGTGGCAAAATCTCTAACGAATAAAGAGTGTAAATGCGCCGGAGCTCTACCGGATATCTATTAAGAAATTATAATCTGAACGATACCCCGGTAATTCCCCATCCAGTCGCTGATAGACCAACCTTTGATTGAATTTAGGTCGGAATTGTCAGGTGCACAGGATTTGTTCATTTTAGATCCAACGCCTGATAAATGCTTGACCCAGACTTAAACGATAACGTTTGAGTGTGAGGAAGAGAGAACACTCGGTCTGGAGCCGCGCGCTCAGAAATGAAACGTTATCGTTTCATTTCGACTGGGAATAGGTTCCCTCCGACCGCGCGCTTAAACTAGCTGGTGCTCTTCAAGCAGATCTAGCGTCGCAATAACAAAAGGACATAAAGCCACATCCATCAGCGCAATTGATTAATCACAGTAAAGATCGGCAAGTACATGCCCACCACCACCGAGCCTACGATACCGCCGATGCCCACTACCATGATGGGCTCAAGCAAAGAAGTCAGCGCCTCAACTGAGTTCTCTACTTCCATATCGTAGAAGTCGGCCACTTTAGAAAGCATGTCATCGAGGCGACCGGTTTCTTCTCCCACTGCCACCATTTGCGTCACCATGGGCGGAAACACTTTTGATTTGGCCATAGGTTTAGACAAATTACCACCCTGCCTGACTTCGGCATAAATTTGTTGCACCGAATCTGCCACCACCGCATTGCCTGCGGTGTCTTTTACTACATCTAGTGCCGTGAGCATGGGCACACCGGCTTGCAGCAATGTACCGAAAGTACGAGCGAAGCGGGCAATGGCAACCCGGCCGATTAAATCGCCGACAAAGGGTAAATTGAGAAAGAAGAAGTCTATTTGAAAACGGCCCACTGTAGTTTTGTAGTAACGCTTGAGCATGTAGACGCCCACAGCTGAAGCCAGTAAAAAGAGCATCATCCAGACCGAGCGCATATATTGCGAAAGTAAAATTAAAAACCGAGTGTAGGCGGGCAATTCACCGCCAATATTTTTAAAGAGACCTTCGAAAATTGGCAATATAAAAGTCAGCATGCCCCAGAATACGCCCAGGGCAATGACCAGAACCACAGTGGGATAAACCATGGCTGAGCGCACTTTTTGATTAAGTTTTGATTTGTATTCAAGAAAATCAGCCAGACGTTTGAGTACATCGGCCAGAATACCGCCGGTTTCTCCGGCCTTGACCATAGACACATACAACTTATCGAAAATATCTGAGTGCCTGGCCATGGCATCAGAAAGTGATAAGCCTGATTCGATGGAATGACGCACATCATCTAAGGCTTTTTTCAGTTTGCGATTGGGGCACTGTTCCACGATAATTGTCAAAGTGCGCAGCATCGCTACGCCCGAGCTAATCATGGCGGCAAATTGCCTTGAAAAAACCACCATGTCTTTGAGCGAAACATGATCGAATAAAGATATGGTCAAAACTTCTTTTGAATTTAAATTTTTGAAAAAATTGAGAACACTGGCGCCGGCTGTGCGTTCTCTTATCTCAACGACTTCAATTCCCCTGGCACGTAGGCGCGCTCTGAGCACCGCCGGTGATTCCGCCTGACCCACGGCTTCTTTAATGCTGCCGTCGCTTTCTCTAATTTTGTACAAAAATTCCATTGCTTACAATCTTCCGAAACTGCTGCCGCCGTAACCTTTCTCCATGCGGGCAGGCTCCGGTTTGTTCATGGGGCGATTGCCAATCAGCTGTTCGAGATCTTCCGGTCTGCTTGATTTACTAATAGCTTCGGCAAATGTCACTTTGCCCTGTTTAACAAGCAAAGCCAGCGATGCCTCTAAAGTTTGCATTCCCAGTGCCGAGCCCATCTGCATGCTGGCATACATTTGTGCGGTTTTGGCTTCGCGAATTAAATTGGCAACGGCCGGAGTGTTCATCAATACTTCTAAAGCGATAATACGTCCGGACGTAACCGGTGAGTCTCCGGCGGCATCATCGGCGCGGGGCAGAAGACTCTGACTAATAACGGCCACAAGTGCGTGAGAGAGCATGATGCGAATCTGTTGCTGCTGTTCCGGCGGAAATACGTCAATGATTCTATCCACTGATTGTGGTGCCGAACTTGTGTGAATGGTGCTGAAGACCAGGTGACCAGTTTCGGCGGCGGTCAATGCCAGGTGAATGGTATCGAGATCGCGCATTTCACCAACTAGAATGATGTCTGGATCTTCTCGTAATCCAGATCTTAAAGCGTTGGCAAAACTCTTGGTGTCGGAGCCCACTTCGCGCTGAGAAACAATCGATTTTTTATTGCTGTGAATAAATTCTATTGGGTCTTCGATGGTGAGAATGTGTTTTGCTTCAGTCTCGTTTATTAAATTGATCATGGACGCCAGAGTGGTGGATTTACCCGAACCGGTGGGGCCGGTAACCAGCACCAGTCCGCGCGGCTTTTGAATAATTTCTTTGCAGATAGGCAATAGACCGAGTTCGTCAATTGAAGGAATGCGTGAGAGCACTACCCGCAGTGCGGCGGCGAATGAGCCCCGGTCTTTATAGACATTAACGCGGAAGCGACCTAGTCCGTCTACACCAAAGCCGCAATCGAGCTCTAGATTGGCTTCGGCATAGCGCTTCTGGTCTTCGGTCAGGCAAGAAAAGACCAGGCGTTTGACGTCTTCTGGAGTGAGCTCGGGCAAGCTGGTGCGAATCAGTTTACCGGCCACGCGAATAATAGGCGGCTCTTTGGCCTTAAGGTGCAAGTCAGAAGCAGTGCGGTCGACTACCAGTTGCAGAAGTTCCTGCATTTCAATCGACATTTAATAGCTCCTTTTTTAGTTCGTATTCGAGTATGAGGCCAGTCTGGTTGCCTGACAATAGGGGCAGACTTGCCACTCGCCGTAAATTTCAGCGTCACAATTTTTGCAACAGAACTCATGCTCACTTTCGGTTTTGGAAAGTCCGCATTTAGGACAACTGGTCCAGCCATCCAGTTGCATGGTGCCGCAGCGCAGACAAGAAAATTTGAGATCGTGTTGGCAAAAGGGGCATTTGATGAAGTCGTCAGAAATAGGATTGCGGCATTTGCCGCATAGAGTTTCTTCCCCGGATGTATCAGAAAGGGTTACCCGCACAACTTCATCGGCGCTGGTGAGACCCTGGCCCACAAGCCTGACGCTGTAGTCTTTCAGTGGAATCATGCCTGATTGTTTAGCGGCGAGACGAATGAGAGAAGTGGTGGAACCTTTGCAAATCAGATCGCGAATTTCATCATTCATTTTCATCACTTCAAATACACCAATGCGGTTTTTGTAACCGGTCTGGTGGCATTCGTCGCAGCCTTTTCCCTTGGCAAAGATTGGCCAGCCATCAGCATCAGTGCGCAACTTGTAATATTGAATAGTTGATTCGGCCAGCCGCTCTTGGCCTTTGTCTAGCAAACCTAAATATTCCAGCGCACTGCGCTCCGGCGAATATTCTTCTTTGCAATGCAGGCAAACCCGGCGCAATAGTCTCTGGGCAATTACACCTACGGTGGCCGATGAAACCAGATAAGGATCCACTTCCATTTCGGCCAATCTGGTCATCGCCCCTGGTGCGTCATTTGTGTGCAGGGTGGTAAAGACCAGGTGGCCAGTGAGAGCGGCTTCCACAGCGATTTTTGCCGTTTCACGGTCGCGGGTTTCTCCCACCAGAATGATGTCGGGATCTTGTCTTAAGAATGACCGTAGAATGCGGGCAAAATCCAGGCCTTTTTCGCGCAGTACCTGCACCTGGGTAATGCCCTGCATTTCGTATTCAATCGGGTCTTCCGCCGTGAGAATATTCACTTCAGGAGTGTTGCGTTCAGCTAATGCCGAATAGAGACTGGTGGTTTTGCCCGAGCCGGTGGGGCCGGTGACAAAAATAATGCCGTAAGGTTTGAGCACCATTTCGCGAATGGTGGCAAGAGTTTCTTTTTCGGTAATTAAGTGGTCGAGGCCAAAAGTGGTGCCGGTTTTATCTAATTGCCTCATCACCACTTTTTCGCCGTGTTTGCTTGGTATTGATGAGACCCGAAAGTCGATGTCTTTACCTGAGAAACGCACGCGAATACGACCATCTTGCGGCAGGCGTCTTTCGGCGATATCAAGATCGGCCATAATTTTAAAGCGTGAAATTAAAGCGGCGAGAATTGCTTTTGGTAATTTGCGGTCGACAAAAAGCACACCGTCTAGGCGATAGCGCACCATGACATATTTGTCTTGGGGCTCGATGTGAACGTCTGAGCACTGGCGCTTAATTGCTTTGGCTAAAATTTGATTGGCAAGTTGCACAATAGGTGCATCTTGGGCTTGTTTGGCCAGATCGAGATCGTTTATGGCATCGTCATAATCCACCAGAACATCAAGGCTGGAAAGGTCCACTTCAGACTCGATAAAAGTCTGGTCCGCTTGTTCTTCCCATTCTTCGCTGAGTTCGTCTTGCCGGCGAGAATAAACAGTCTCCATAAAGTGCTGAAAGTCGTCTTCAGTACAGACAACCGGGCGAATGGAAACACTTTTAAGTCTGTACTTAACGTCATCTAAAGCAAGTAAATTGTTGGGATTGACCATAGCCAGGGTGAGCAACTTGCCGTCTACTGAAAGAGGCACCACCTGGTGCTGTCGCATTACTTTTTCGGGCAGAAGTTCCAGGGCCGAATGATCGGCCTGGGCGTTGGCAAGCGAAATGTAATTGCAGCCGTATTGAGTTTCTAACGCGGTTTTTAAATGGCTCTCATTGGCAAGACCGAGGCGAGACAAAATCAGCGAAATCGGCTCGCCGGTTTTCATGCGCTCCTGCTGCACAATTTTCAATTCGTCGCTGGTTATGAGCCCGTTGTCTACGAGCAGCTCGCCGATTTCTTTTTTAATCAGAGCCATAGAGATACCTTTTCATGTTCATGCAACAGCCGACCATGTTGTTATGCCCGCCTTGCAAATGTTATCGACGCGCTTAACTTAGATCCGGGTAAAGTAAATCATGCACTGAGAGGCCCGGGCTATCGATTTATCAGACCAAGAAGCATTAAACGATGCGGCATCCTCCGAGCCGCTAGATTCTTCTGCGCAGGGCCTGACTGGCCGGGCTCGGGCTCACCAGCTGGCGCGAAAGCTCTTCGCCAGCAAAATTGTGCCTTCTCTTTCACATAAAATCTATACGCTAATTGGTTTCGCCTGGCCGGTTTTCGGCGTTATTTTCCTCACTTTGCTCTGCACCACAGACTGGTTTGCCGTGAGCATGGTGCAATTCACTCCAGTTGTTGTGGCCGGCTCTCTTGCCATTGGCCATTGCATCGCTCTTGCTCTGGAAAGCACCTGGGCCACCAAAGGCGCTTACTTTTTCAAGCATGGCATGCCTTTGATTTTTTACCGTCATATGGCCACAATTGTCGCCCCGGGCGCCTATACCGAAAACGTCACTGACGGGCCGATAGCCGTCACTGGTCACTATTCCGGTTATGGTCAACCGGCTATTGTTTTTGCTCTCAAAAGAGTTTTGTTCGAGGCCGTGGACGAACTCTATTTGACTTTTCTAGGCACTCTGGAGGTGCGCTCTTATGTCAGCGCCGGTCATGTTTTTGCTGGCGAGAGCGAAAAAGTGTCGTCGACCGCGGCAGAAACCGAAACTATTAACCGTCCCGATGTCTTGGTCCGTCTACCTTTGTCGATTTTGAATCAGTCACAACAAAAAGAGCTAATAGCAATTTTTACCAGTTTCAATCACGACATTAAAATCAATCAGCGCCTGGCTGACCGCCTAAGTTCGCCCATCGTCAAAGGGCAAAATTTAATTCAGTCATTTGGTGCGGCACTTCTGCTTTTCGCACTCTGTGACGTCACTTACGCCACGTTTACCTGGCTTGATATGCTCAAAAATTATTACGGCGCGCAGCTCTGTATGCGCCACCCCGACGAAGCCACCGCTTTTGCTCCCGGCAAAAATCCCGCCTTGCGGGCGACGCAGCTTTACGACGAGGCCGAAAAATTGCGTTTGCACCCGGCTCCGCTTTCGTGGGCTTACCGTGCTCTTTTTGCCAATGGCAATTCACAAGCACAGCTTCTGGCCATCAAAGCCGAGACATTATACCGACTGGGCCGCACTGCCGAGTCCATAAGCACGCTGGAGGAAGTAGCCGAGGCAAAGACCAGTGGTTTTAAGGCAAAGCTGCAATTGGTGCGCTATCTGGTTGAAGATGGCCGGGTCAGCGAGGCACGCAAAATTCTGCAAGAAATTGTAGTGAAGCATAAAGACGTGCTCTTGCCGCGGGTGTACGATCTGGTACTGCTGGCGCCGGCGCAAGTCAATCGGGCCTACGAAAATGACCTCTCCCAGTTAGACAGCGAAGTTTTCGGCAGCGAACCGGGTTGGCCGCCTGGAGGCGAGAAGCCGATAATGGAAATGTGGAAAAGGGATGACCTGACCTTTATCGGCGAACGTTTGCTTCTGAAAAAAAATTCCAACCCAAAACCTTAAATGCAAGCCAAATTTTTCAGTACCAAGGCTATTGCCTCTTTTGAGCCCAGTTTAAAAGCCATTTAGCTACAAAAGTGTTTAAAGCTGCCACTCCTTGACAAATCTCTAGTACCATTAGGTTTTGCGAGGTTTATGGCTTTACGGGCGCTACTATCAGGAAAAAGAACAGTGGTCAGCGCCGCTTGTATTGCTGCCTGCTTAGTGGCGGCGGTAGATATTGCCTTTGGAGTTGGTCATCCTCTCGCTTCCATCAACACAGTCAACACCGATAAAGGTGAGTCTTACAACACTGTTGTCGCCATCAAAAAAGACATGGACAGAGGCACCAGTGCTGGTGCCGTATTTTTATTAGGCTCGTCGCTTATGGTGGCCCCGGCTTTACAGTGTGAAGCAGATTATCGCGGCCAGGCTTTTAAGCGTTTTCACGACCGTCGCCTCACCAGTTTCGAAAGTTATCTCAGTGAGGCATTGAAGCGCGAATCGGCTGCCAGGGTGGCCGCTCCAAAGAGCTATTTGCTGGCCGTAGGCGGGGAGATGGCTTCAGACGCCTATATTCTCACCAAAGAAATTCTGCCCCCTGCGTTCGGTAAAGGCAATGCCGCCAATACTTGCATCGTCTATGGCATTGCTCCGCGAGACTTCCACGATAATCTGTTTCCACGTGTTGATGCCAGCCCGGTCTTTCGCATCTTTGGCAAACTCGAAGATTTGCCGCAACTCTTTGCCGCAGAGCCCACACTTTCCAGCGACGAACAAAAATCTGCCTGTGTTGAGCGGCTATCGAGCTTTTATCGCTACCGCAGCGACTGGCAGAAACTTTTTGATATCAGAGCCAAACGTATTATTGAAAAATGTTTGCCATTTGTAGTCTTTGAGAAATATTCAGAGAGTCTAGCCCTTAAACAACAAAAGAAAGGCCTCTTGCCTGGTGAAGCAATCGGCACACCGCTGGTGGTGCCGCAAATAGCACTCGATCATGAAAGTGTCGCGGCCACTCAAGATGAATATAAACGGCGCTATAATCCGCTTAAACCGGCTAAATATCAAACTCAGTTTTCTTATTTCGAGCGTCTGCTGAGTTACTGTCAGGAAAACAAGGCCACTCTGCTCGTGGTTAACATGCCGCTTTCGCGAGACAATGTCGCCCTAATGCCACAAGGTTCATACAAGACCTATCTTACTAGCACCAGTCAGCTCTGTGAAAAGTATGGCGTTGAATTTGTCGACCTCAATAATGCCACATGGAATCAACAAACGAATTTTGTTGATGCGGTGCACCTGGAACCGGCAGTGAGCAAGTCATTTATGCAAAAACTGGCCACCCTGGCGGCTAAGTCAAATCTGGCGGTGGCTTCCGGCCGCAGTGCAAAAGAGATTTAGCTAGTTGCTAATCGGGTTTCTGGCTGCTTTTTTCTTTGAGCACATGACTGAGTAGGCCATTAATCATGGGGTTGGATGGGTCCAGTTGGTGCGCTCTGGTAACGGCATCTAATTCTCCGTCAAGATCATTATGCATAATGGCGTCATGAATTAAAATCATCCAGGCCTGGAGGAAATTTTCGTTGATGGTCAGGGCACGGCGAGCGCATTGAGCGGCCGATTCAGTGTCCTGCATGCGCATATAGACTGATGCCATGGCGGTTTGAGCCCATTCAAATTTAGGATAACGTCTGGCCAGGTCGACAAACAAATTGAGAGCATCGCCGGGATTGGACGAACGCATTAAGACATTCCCTTGTTTGTACATTTCATTGCAATGCGCTGTCACCGGATATAGTGGCAGCTCCGCTTTGAGAATTACTCGCGCTCGGGCGCCGAAGCGGTCGTGTCCGCTCAATTGAGCGATTTCTTGATAAAGCTTGCGTGCTTTTTCTATATTGAGATTATCCAGTTCAACTGAAGCCTTGCTGTAAAGCGTTTGAAATTGTTGGCGGCGACTTTGTTCGGTGACCGGCTGTGCATGCGCCGGTGGCACTGTTGCGTGCGCGCCAAAAAATATTGCCAGCGACAAAAATATAATTCTTAATGCCATTGTTTTTGCTGGCCGGCGCTCAGTTGTACATCTACTGGTGATTCTGATTGTGATTGTGCGGCAGCAGGCATAATCGCTGTGATATCAGGGCGCTTGTTCAGTTCGCCGGCAATGGCAGAAATCAATTTGGCACCACCGAAGCGGTTCAAGTGAACCGTATCAAGATAGTCGGTAATGACAAAGCGCTGGTCACCGAACAAATCAACAAAAGAGGCTCCTGAAGCCACTGTTTCATCATGCAGATATTGCTTGAAAGTTGTCCAGAACGAAGCCGGTAATATGTGGCGGTTGCTTTCCATACTGGGCATACCCACCACTATCACTTTGATGTCTTGCGCTTTTAGATAGGCAAGCAGGGCGTGAAAATAGGCTTTCTGACCGGTCAGGCAAGGTGGGTTGGTGCGTTTGTAACGTCGCAGATATTCTCTGCTATTGTCCACAAAGCTGAAGGGCGGCTGTGCCGGTACCCGCCAGGTGCCCTGGCGAATGTCGCCTGCAGAGCCCGATATGGCTTGTAAAACTTGCGTCGCCAGTGGCTGGCTTTTTCTTTTCTCCAGCGTGCCTTTGCCTTCCGGATTGGTGAAAGTGGCGATGTTAGCCAAGCTCGGCGGTTCGTTGCCTTTACAAATGGTGTTTACTTGTTTGAGGGGCAAGTGTTTCTTCAATTTATAGTCAAGCAAATTGAAGAAACCGTCGAACGAGACAGGAGCTAAATTTTCAATATCGACATAGGAGCTGAGGAAATAGAAAGCATCGGTGGCACTGGCAGCCGGCAGATCGTTGTCGAGAAAATCGCGAGGATTAACACCAATCACTACAGCTTTCGGTTTTTCTTTGCCGCTAAAGAGCGTCTTAGCTACCAGGTAATGGTCTGAGACCATGGCACCACCCATAGAGAGGTTGAACACCTTTGGCGCCCTACCATTCAGTTTTTGAACGGCGTCGGTCAACCTGGTTACTTCTCTCTGGTCGGTTGTATCCAGAGCCTCAAAGCGGTGTTCGGCCTCGGCTGAAAAAATAGCCGAACCCATTTGCGAACTGCCTAAGATCGCTAAGTCAGGTGTTTGCGGTTGGCCCAGATACGCACGCAGCACCCACCAGATCCAGGGCCCTTCTTGACGGGCTTCGTAGTTGGCACGGTGCAGGGCGCTAAGATCTAAGATCTTTGCTTGAGGCAAGCCTTTCTGATGAAAGAGGCCATAGAGAGCCAGATTTGTCAGAGCAAATAAAAGCAGTGCGGTAGGAAAAGCTTTTTTGGATGGCATATTACAGTCCACCGCCGTCTTTCACCGTTCTGGCACCAATCTTGGTGGCGTCGCTGTGCAGCGCCGGGATTTTTGTATCGCCTTCGCTCAGAGGTCCAAAAGCGCGCTGCAGCTTTTCTTGCAAACGTTCAGTTTCAATAGCGTTGGCGTTAGCTTCAGTGGCATTGGCATGCGCGTTCTGACGGGCTAGTTCCTGGCCGGCCATACGAAAAGCGACATTACTGCGCGGTGTTAGAGTGAGCGAATAAATCAAACTATCGAAAAACTTTTTGGCGCCAAAACCATTGAGGTGCACATAGTCATGATAATCACTCTTGGCGTAGTGCATAAAATCGTTGAGGTCAAAGGCCGTAATTTGCTGGTCGAAAGCAAATTGTTTTAAGGTGAGCACAAAATTGAGATAGGCCTGGGGCTTGAGCACGGCGATATTTTCTTTAGCGATAGGCATGTTGACGAGAATCAGCTCAATGCGCTCCTGGCGACAGAGCTGCACTAATTTGCGCAAGAAATAAAACTGAGTGCGGAAAGTATGTTTGTCCGGATGGCTGTAGCGCTCCACATAGTCGGCTGTGTTATCCTTCCAGGCGGCGATTGCTTCAGCTTGTGTGTGCGGCTGGGTCATAATTGCCTGGGTGTGAATTTCGCCCGGCTTATAAAAAGGAATGAGCTTTTGTCTTTGCCAATACGAATAAGCAGTTGTATTGACCTGAACCGGTGTGATGCGATCAAGTGCAGCCGATATGGTGTCGGCGCTCAGCATTTGAAAATCAACCGAGTGATGGGAAAAATAGAAATTACGATTGATAAACCAGTCAAGGCGACCAAGGGGATCGCGGAAAAGACCCGACGCGCACTCGTCTGTATTAACCAGCCTGTTGAGGAAGCGGAATGGTTCAGTGTCTGTTGGGCTGGCCATTCTGCTGTCGATAAAGTCGCGCGGAGCCACGCCATAAACAACCACATCAGGTCGATGAGCGGTGATGAGCATACTTTTTAAAGTCAAATAGGCGTCTGAAGGCATTTGACCGGGAGCCGACAAATTATAAGTATTGAAGTCGCCACCAAATGCGGTGCGCAGCTGATCGTCCAGATAACTAGCTTTGTGATATCCAGTCAGATCAAGTTGTTTTTTGAGGTAGTTGGCGTCGCAATTGGAAACAGCGCTGACCATCAGTGATGAACCCAGTAGCGCCACGTTATGCAGCTCAGCTTTGGCTCTTAAATCGTGGAAAGTCCACCAGGACCAACCCTGATAAGGGAAGCGGAAAGGGTCGAAGTTAAATGGAGTGTAGAAGGAAAAAGCCAGATTGACGGCTACGAACAATGCCGCGGCAACAGCAAATGCACTGATGCGACCGCGCTTGCGGCGATCTAGGAACTGGCTGCCGTAAGCAACTGTTTCACTATGATCAGCCGGCCGACGGCGATCGCCGGTAGCTGTAGTAGTTTCTGTTTTAATTTCTGGAGCTGCTAGAGTCATAAGGCTGGTGACTCCTTCTGCTCAATCATGGCTTCCTGCCTGGTGGTCTGGCGAAAGCGCTCTAAAGCAATGTTATTGTTGCTTGTCAGTGCGGCCATGGTTGGTTTGTCTGTGGCCATTACTTGCACGATTTTATCCAGTAGTTTGGCCCCGCCACCCGAGTGCAGGTGCAGAGTGTCTTTAAAGTCTTCAGTTTTAAAGCCGCCGCTGGCTTGCATGTCAAAAAATGTGGTGCTCTCTGAATTAGCTGCGGCCAAAGTGCGCAGGCGATCGCAATAAAGTTTCCAGATATTGTCGGAAAGCAAATTGCGGTTGACGTCGGTAATCGGCATGGCCACCAGCACAACGTGAATGTCGCGACTTTTTGCCGTGACCAGAATGTCAGAAAGAAACTGCATCTGACCGTTGAATGTTTCCAGTTTTAAATTTTTATAGCGCTGGCGATACTCGCCCACATTGTCTTCAAATTTAGGCCGGGCATTGGCTAATTCTGGGCTGAATAAGCACTGTTGGCGATTGATCTCAAAGGGATGATAGTCGGGAAGAAGCAGACGGCGTACTCCCGCCAACTCGACGGCCGTTTGTTTTAGCTGTGGCTGCGGCGCTACTTTATCTAATAAAGCATTGATTACTTTATTGGCATTAAAAACCAGTTGCGATTTGCTGCCATAGGTGTAAAAGGCCTGGCCGAGTTCGTAACTGAGCCTCTCTTGCCACTGAGGCACAATCAGGTCAACCCGTTTAGTCCAGTCGCCGAAACGCGAGAGAGTTTGAAAGGGGTCTGTGGCAGCCGGGCTCTGCAAAAGATTATCGAGAAAATCACGGGGGCCGACGCCGTAGACAATTACCTTTGGTGCCTTTTCGCCTTTGAGCAAAAAGTCGGTGATCAATGCCGCGTCAGACGGCATTTCTCCAGGTAGTGAGAAATTATAAGTAGATACTTTTTGGCCCGTCTTCTCAGCAAAGCGGTCTTCGAAGTAAGCGCTTTTGTGATGAGCCGAGCCGTCAATGCGGCGCTGAAGATGGTCGGCATCGGTACTGTCCAGAGGCACCAGCATAAGCGATGAGCCGAGGAAAACCAGATCAGGTTTTTTCGCCTCTTCTACAAATTCTTTTATCGCCCAGGTAGTCCAGGTGTTGTAAGCAAAATCAGTGGGTTTCGTCTGACCAAAAGCCAGAGCGGCCATGCTTGCGGAAAGCAAGGCAAAGCCGGCTGAGGCCACCAAGAATCTACTCTTGAGTGGGTTTACTTTTACTCTTTTATTGATTGCTTCCACACTGTTCACTGATAACCGCCAGCATTCAACAACTCTTTTTAGAATTGGAAGTAGATGAAGCGAGGTGAGCTGTCTGGGGAGAAGATGGTGAGCAAGCACATCAGAGCCACCATCAGGCTGACTTGAACAGCCCAGGGAGGACTTTGATAGAACTTCTTGTCGTTAAGCCAGGCGATGATTGGTTGTGAAATCATCAGTCCAGGTAAGAGCAGAAGTAAGGCAGGGAAAATAATCGGATCGCGAATCTGCAGAATCGCCAGTTGCGATGCACTGAAGTGCAATAGATCAACTGGTGCTTGCACCAGCTTCAGTATCATGGCACCGGCTGTTTTCATATCGTCGGCGCGGAAAAGTACCCAGCCGATACAGACAATATGGAAAGTGGCGACAATGGAGAACCAGTGATAGAGCTTGGCGGCGGTGGGTGATGCGGCAAGCTTTTTGTTGATACCCACGGCTTCAAGCACACGCACATATTCTCTGTGCAAAATAAGAACGATACCTTGATAGGCGCCCCAGGCGAGGAAGTGCATGGCTGCACCGTGCCAGAGTCCACCAAGAGCCATGGTGATGAAAAGGTTGCGGTAGACAAGCGGACGCGAAACCCGTGAGCCACCCAGTGGAATGAAGAGATAGTCTCTCAACCAGGTAGACAAACTGATGTGCCAGCGGTTCCAGAAGTCGGCCACATTGGCTGCCATATATGGAAGATTGAAGTTGATTGGCACTTTATAGCCGAAGAGCAAAGCCGAGCCTCGGGCCACATCGGTATAACCGGCGAAGTCGAAGAAGATCTGGAATGCAAAAGCGTAAGTAATGAGCCAGAGATCTACTGACGAGAAATTCTCAGGATGAGCGAAGCCGGCCTGTACCACCATGGCCAGATTGTCAGCCAGCAATACTTTTTTAGCCAGACCCATGAGGATCATCTGCATGCCTTCGTCCACATACTCCCACTTGAACTTGAGCTTTTCAGTCAACTGGGGAACGAAATCTTGATAGCGTTTAATCGGCCCGGCGATTTGCGTCGGGAAGAATGCGGCAAAAAGAGCAAGAGCGGAGAAGTTCTTAACCAGTGGCTTACCGCGATAAACTTCCACCGCGTAGTGGATAAATTCGAAAACGAAGAACGATATGCCCAGTGGCAAAATAATATGCAGGTGGGGTTCTTTCCAATCAATGCCAGCCATCGAGAGGCCCTGCTTGACGGAGCCAACAGCGAAGTAGGCGTATTTGAAAATTGCCAGACAGAGCAAGTTAACTGCAACAGCAATGCCCAACCATACTTTCGGTGTGAAAATATGTTTGCCGCTAGCTGCCGTTGCTGCCTTGTGAATAAAAGGCACAAGCAGGAATGTTGCCATGGTCAGGCCGAAGATGAGCAAGCCGTAGATTGGTCGCCACGTGCAGTAGAAAACATAGCTCGCCACTAAAAGTAGTGGCACTCTCAGGCGCTGTGGTGAAATCCAATATAGAAGAAAGACCACGGGCAGAAAGACTAAATACTGCAGACTGTTGAATAACAAACCAGGTTCTCCTTGCTCAACTATTGTGCCTGGGGCTGTGCGCTTGTCTCAGTCCCATTGAAGACGTTATCAATGGCTTGCGTACATGATATAGGTTAGGTTTCCAGTATGTCTACCGGCCACCAATTCTCTTAACCTAAAAGCTTTATAGTACCAATGGTTGCAACTCTCAAGATCACTTGCCCGGCTCAATGCCTGGCGCTTGACGACCGCGAAGTTTATTTATTTCATCTGCAGCGTTTGTGAGAATTTACTCACCGATTTTGTCTTTAGTAAATCCTTCAGCAACAAGCTGATACCCACCACCGTATACAGTCTTGATATATTTGCGCTCGCCTTTTTCCATTCGAGTTCTCAAATGCCTGATGTGTACGCGAATTGTGTCTACGTCATCGTCTGGTGAATAACCCCAGACTTCTTCAAGCAATTTGCCTGTGGAGACTGTTTGACCATGGTGCTGCATTAAGCAGTGCAATATTTCAAACTCAGTTGGTGTGAGCTTTTCAACACGTCTATCTACTTGCGCTTGCAAATTTTCAGGAATGAGAGTGATCTCACCGGCGGTGAGTATTTCAGGCAACGAGGCCGAATGCGGTACCGAGCCGGCACGACGCAAAAGGGCTCTGACCCGCACTTGCAGTTCGGGAATGTCAAAAGGTTTGGGCAAATAATCATCAGCTCCGGCATCAAATCCGGCCACTTTATCTTTAGTGGTGGAAAGAGCAGTGAGCATAAGCACTGGAATTGGGTTGGTTTCGCGGTTCTGACGCAGACGCTGGCAAACTGTGAAGCCATCCAGGTCAGGCATCATTACGTCCAGGACAATCAAGTCAGGACGATTCTGCGTAGCCATGGCCAGACCTTTGATGCCATCGGGTGCGGTGATTACCTGGTGGCCCAGTAATTCAAGATTTATTTTTACTAATTCAGAGATCGAGAGGTCATCTTCGATGACGAGGATTCTTGACAATGTGCTCTCCGTTCTTTTGGTCCCTGATAACGCCAGATCTTTCCTTCAGGCTTAGTCTGACACACCTATTAATTTTACTGGAATTTTTACGGCGCGTCCGCTTCGGATCACGGTCAGTGTAACCACTTGGTTAGCCTTCTTGCTTTCGATGTACGACATCAGGCCATCTACCGTGTTTGTAGCAATGCCGTCCGCTTCCAAAATGATGTCTGCCACCGTGAAATCTGGTTTCTGCAATATCAGTCCATTGCCAATGTCATACAGCACGACTTTGGGTCCAGCAAGGCCGGCCGCCGCCGCCGGACTGTTTTTGGCCACCCGCAAGACACGCACGCCTACTTCGCCGGCCGGGGTGACTTCCACGCCCAGGTCTGGGCGCAAAACCTTGTGGTGTTCAAGAATCTGAGGAATGACGTTCTTGGCGATATTAATAGGTATGGCGAAGCCCACGCCGGAACTGAGGCCGTTAGTCGTATAAATTGCTGTGGTGATACCGACCACACGGCCCAGGCTATCCAGCAGCGGCCCGCCGGAATTGCCCGGATTAATGGCGGCATCGGTTTGAATCACGCCCTTAATCAAGCGGCCTTTGGCTACTGGAATGGTGCGACCAAGAGACGAAACTACGCCCACAGTCATAGTGCGATCGAGGCCAAAGGGATTACCAATGGAAAAAACTCGCCGGCCCACTTCTAGCTGTGATGAATCACCTAAAGGAATGATGGTCAGTTTAGATGTTTCGGGCGGTTTGATATTAACGATAGCCAGGTCGGTTTGTTTGTCGATGCCCTTGACCACGCCGTGAAAATTGCTGCCGTCCCAAAGCGTTACTCTCACGTGTTCGGCGTCTTCGACCACGTGGTAATTGGTGAGAATATTGCCGTCGCTGGAAATAATCACGCCTGAGCCGCATCCTTCAGCGCTGTGATTGACGATGTAATCTTCTGCCGAAGCCACAGGAGCAATGTTGACCACTCCGCGGTTAGCGCCTTTGTAGACGGCGATATTGATAATTTCGTCACTCGATAGGGTAGCCGGTCTTACGTCATTGATAAAGACAGCATCGCTTTTAATTGCCTGGCTTTTGGTCTGTTCGGCGGCCTGTTTGCTTTTCAATACAGCTAGAGGATTTTTCACCGCTTTAACCGGCAGCGTTTTAACCGGAACTTTTGCTTCGGCACCGCATACAGTGGCAGCCAGCAACAGCGAAAAAATCAGTATGACGCTTTTCCGTTTCACTGTTCACTTTCGCTTTTACTTTTACTTTTACTTTTAGCTGTTGGGGCCGATTTTTCTACTGTTGTGGCCGGCTTTTTACCGAGAGCAATGCGTGGTTCAGTGCCTGTCAACAACCTTTTTATGTTAGAGACGTGCCTGGCCCAGACATAGACGCAGCCAATCACTGCATAAATGACATAAGCCTCAGGATTTTTCAGCCACCACATAAAGATCACGTTAACAAAAGCCGCCACCAGAGAACCTAGCGATACCAACCGGATGGTAAATACCATCGTGAGAAAAGCACCAAAAGTTAGAGGCAGAAGTAGCGGACAGAAAGCAACCATAGTGCCAAGACCGGTAGCGGCACTCTTGCCGCCTTTGAAGCCAAGAAAAATAGATTTGCTGTGCCCAACTAGCGACATAATTGCCACCACTACCGGTACCAGGTGCGGCATCCCTAAAACAGTCCATTCAACCGCCTGTGCTCCTTTGTCAAAATGCATGGCAATCAGTACTGAAATATATCCTTTGAAGAAATCCAGCACCATGACGAAGATGCCTTCTTTCTTACCGACACAACGATAGACGTTGGTGGCACCAGTGGACCCTGAGCCCAGCTTGGTAATATCGATGCCTTTGGCTTTAGCCAGCCAGTAACCAAAAGGCAGTGAACCAATTATGTAGGCGGCGATAATTAAAACCAGCGCTAATACCATCGATCATGACTCTTTCTTTGCACGCGTGAATATTCTAATTGGCGCGCCGTGGAAACCGAAGGCTTCACGCAGTTTGCGCTCTAAATATGCTTCGTAGTTTTTCGCCATCAATTTCCCGTCGCTGACAAAAAGCAGAAACGTAGGCGGAGCAATTGACACTTGTGTAGTGTAATAGACTTTCAATCTCTTGCCCCGTTTTGAAGCCGGCGGCGGCACCAGAGCGACGCTTTCATTGACGATTTGATTAACAAGAGCAGTGGTTATGCGTTTGTGCGCTTCCGCATAGGCCCGCGCTGACGCCTCGAGAATCTTCGGCACTCGTAACTTGCTGGTGGCACTGGTAAATACTACTTCAGCGTAAGAAAGAGCACGCAACTGTTGTTTGACCTCCTCCGTAAAGGTAGTCATCGAGCGCGAAGAGCGGTCTTCAATCAAGTCCCATTTATTGATGACAATGACGGCGGCTTTGCCTGCTTCTTCAATTTTGCCGGCAATTTTTTGATCCTGATCTGATATTTCGATATTGGCATCAAGAACAAGTACGCAGACATCGGCTCGGTCAATGGCTTTAAGCGAACGCACTACAGAGAAGGCTTCGATACCATAATCAACACGCGATTTGCGCCTGATGCCGGCAGTGTCGATTAAGGTAATTTCACGGCCGTGCACTTTTATAGGAGTATCGACGGCATCACGGGTGGTGCCGGGAGTTTCCGAGACAATGGCCCGTTTGGAACCGCATAAGACATTAGTCAGTGACGACTTGCCCACATTAGGACGGCCAACTATGGCAATAGCGTAAGGGGACGTGTTAGGGTCTTTCTCCTCTTCTTCGCCCTCTTCAGGATAAACAATTTTACCGGCGCCTTCAGGGAATTTTTCCACAATGGCGTCGAGTAGATCGCCCACGCCGCCACTGCCTTGCATAGCTGAAAGGCCCATGGGCTCGCCGAGACCGAGCTTGTAGAACTCCATAATATTATTGTTGTCTTTCATGCTGTCAATTTTATTGACACCTAAAAGTATAGGCTTTTTGACTTTGCGAATGATGTTGGCCACTTCTTCATCAGCGCCGGTCAGGCCCTGTCTGCCGTCTACAACAAAGACGATAACGTCGGCTTGAATCAACGCTTCTTGCACCTGATCAAGCACGGCGCCAGCCATCATGGCGTCAACTTTGCCGTCTTCGCCCTGAATACCGCCGGTATCCACCAACAGAAATTCACGGCCGTTCCATTCGCAGTCGCGATAGATGCGGTCTCTGGTAACTCCGGGAGAATCGTCGACAATGGCGTACTTGGCGCCTATACAACGATTGAAAAAGGTTGACTTGCCTACATTCGGGCGTCCAACGATTGCTACAACTGGTTTTGACATGCTGTTCTATTTTTTGTCCGTATCTTTATCCGGACCCTGGCGCATGGTGAACGGTTTGCTTTGTGAATCCCTAGCTTGGCTTTGCTGGCCGAACTTTTTGCCCAGCTTAGGCGCCTGAGCTTCTACCCATTTAATCAAGGTATCTTTGGCAAGATTGAGATAGACTGCCGTCTCGGTATCTCCCCCTTGATCGGGGTGTACGCCTGGAGCAGCAATTTGTGCTTTCCAGGCTTCGATAATTATTTTGCTGGTCAACTCTTCCGGTCTGACTCCTAGAATCATGCAATGCTTACGAATGTCGGCAGGTACGGGAGCCACACGCGGTGAAGGTACGGTGGATATCGGCGGCATTTGACTGGTTGCTTCGCCAATGGCATTGTTCGGAGCCGCCGCTGGGGTTTTGCCGCCGACAAATTTGTTGCGTACGCCTTGCCTGATTGCTTCAAGATCGATGGCGGCACTGGCGGCGGTTTCACCTTCAGTCGCTCCCGCAGGAGTTTGCCCTGCTTCACCGGTGTCACCTTCAGAAGCCATTGCTGCTTCCATCAACTGATCAAGCGTGCCGGCCTGACTGGGATCATGATCTTGCGCCTGCTTGATTCTGGTTTTAATTAGATCGCGCAAATCTTCGTTGGAAACTTTCGGCATGGCCGCCGTTTCGCTCTGGCTGGCAATTCTTTCACTTTGCGAGTTAACCGGAGTAATAATCACATCTTCGATAACTTCAATTTGGCTCAACTCGTCCATATCTTCGAGGCCTTCGAAAATATCGAGCTTATCGAGGTCGAGAATGTCCGGCACTTCATCTTCGTTGGCCGGTAAGGCGTCCATTTTGTCAAAAGTTGCATTGGCTTCGCGGCTTTCTTTTTTGCCGTTGCTGGACTTTTGCATTTCGGCCAGGCTGGGATATTTTTCGCCTGTGAGGCCGCCATCATATTGATTGACGTAATCGAGTTGGTAAACATCGGCAGCGTTAGCTGCCGGTTTGTCGGTTGGTTTTGGTGCACCGGATGTGGTGTCATTTAGAGGCGTGCCGCTCACTATTGGTTCTTCCGGCGGATCGAAAGAAATGTCGGGCATGTTGGATTTTTTCCTGCTTCGAGCTGCCGGTTCGACTGGTGAAGACGGCGCTGGTGCCGCAGCGGTGTGAGCGACGTCGACAAATTCTTCTACTTCTGGCGGGCAGAGTGGCTCGAAATACAAGTTTGTATTGGGACGGCCGGCCACAGTGCTGTATTGATAAACAGTTTCGATTTGCTTCCAGCTGAGGGCGCCATACACTTCTGAAACATTTATTGGTGCGCGGTGATCAGTGACTGCGTTGAAATTTTGATCGTTGTAACCAGCGGCTTTGGTTGCGGCCGGCTGATAACCGGGCAAGGCCGGTTGCGAAATCTCCGAGCTACTCTTCTCGTCTGCCGGCGCGTCTACCACTTCTTCAGCCGGTAGATGCAGGGTCTCCTCAATGGGCAATTCTTCATCGGTAATACTGCCCACCGAATTCTCTTCATCGCGGGTCGACAACTTGGCTGCTTTTGGCACGTCTGCGGGGGGAATGGTCTGGGATTGCTCTTTTACAGTCTGCTCTTTTTGTGAAGCGGCTTTTGGCGAACTCGCCTTCTCGACGCCGGCTGCTGAACCAGACTCGGACAGGCCCTTTTCTTTGCCTTCAGCTAAACCTTTTTGATAACCAAGCGACCACGAGTTTTGCAGCTGAATGGCCAGAGTTTCGGCTTCTTGCTCGAGTTCAACAATGCTCGCTTCAAGTTCGACCACACGCTCAGCCAGTTCAGAACCGCGATCGTAGAGGTCTTGATTGATGGTTATGGCGTTCTCAAGCTCGGCTGTCAGTTCTTTGCAACGGCCACCCAGTTCACTATCGTAAGAGTAGGTACTGCCATCGCCCCGGGCTTCCATGATTTTATTCATGGCTTCTTTGTTGCTGAAAACCACCTCTGGAGCCAGTTCTGCTGCAGCGGCGACCGAGTAAGGGTTGAGGTCCCAATCTTGAGCCTGTAAGGAGGCAATAGCCCCGTCAATGGCGTGCAGCACAAGCTCTGGAGAGTTATTAGGTTCCTTGGCCATCGACGAATTTGCAGTCTCATGTAGGTAATTGCACAGCTACAAGGCGCAAGGGCGCATTTTGTTAGACTGATGAATACATTTTAGCCTGTTAAACCAACCATAGAAAGGACGAATGTGGTTTTTATATGCAAGGTCTGACACAACTCAAAATTAGCGGCCGTGTCCAGGGTGTTTTCTATCGCCAGAGCACGAAGCGTAAGGCCCAAGAATTGGGCCTTAGAGGCTGGGTGAGAAACAAGGCCGATGGATCGGTCGAGGCTCTTGTGGCTGGTCCGCGAGCGGACGTCGCTGCTCTAGTAGCCTGGTGCAAGCATGGACCGCCGTCAGCCAAAGTTGAGGCGCTGGAGGTCAAGTGGCTCGACGGCAACGCCGCTGAAGGCGAAAATTTAAGCGAATATGAACTTAAATTCAGTGAGAAGTTTGAGATTCGTTAACGATTTAGACAATAGCAAAGGAAAAGCCATGGGGCTTAGCCGATAAAGCGCGAGCCGGGACCTTCGAAAAGCTTATAAGCTTCCTTGACCATCAAAATTTCGTCACTGCCCCGCGCATTTTCGCCGTTGCCGGAAAAATCAGGCGTAACCTTAGGACCACCGGATTGCCAGGCCCCGGTGTCTTTACTGCGCGGCACCCAGGGCTTCTTTTCGCCCTTGCTGTCGCCTTTCGAACCTGCTTTTTGCTCAGATTTGCCCTCAGATTTAGAATCGCTTTTAGCCGCCGGAGGTGGCGCTGTGGTTTTAATGGAGCCCGAGCTGGCCCCTGAACTGGCGCTCGGCGCAGAACCAGAACTCGTCGATGAGCCGGCTAAGGGCCTGGGCGGCTCATCAGCGCGGGAGTCATCTATCAGTGACATTTCTGGTGGATAAGGTCTGTACGGGGCCGGCCTGGCCGGCTCTCCGGGCTCGTCTGCCATCGCGCCGCCGGCGCTGCGCCCGGCTGACTCAGCTTCTCTACCACTGCTTGCCCTTGTGGCTGACGGTTGACGCACAGCGACTTCTTCGCCAATCACTTTGACTTTGACAAACATGTCTTTGCCGGTCAAAGTTTTGATGGCACCTTTGATAAAATCCAGTTTGCGCTCAAGGGTGCCGACAAAGTGCTCTTTACGCACACCGATGACAAATTCGTCGTCTTTCAGTGATAGAGCAAAACCATGTTGATTGACGATGCTAAAAGTAGGAATACTTTTCTGTTGCAGATGGTCCATCAGCTTTGACCAGAACTCGTCTATTTCTTCTGTCGATTCGTGGCTCATGCTCGAGCTGCTAACGGCTACGGGCGCAGGTTTGGCCACAGCAGGAGCTTCTTCAATTTGTTCCGAGTGATCCGGCTCTTCTTGCTGCTGAACTCGTGGTTGTTCTTGCTGCTCGGCTGTCGGTTCAGTTCTCGGTTTCTCTTCCAGGCGATCCTGATCTTTGGCCGCACCGTATGTGGTGGCAGCAGTGGTGCTGATTTCAGGTTTAACGCTTGGCGCACTTACTGGAGCAGAGGCAACTGCCGGCTTAACGGCAGGTGGAGGTGAATATGCAGGAGCAGGCGTATGCGACGGTGCCGGTGCAGCGGCTCGTGGCTGTGGTGTAGCCGGAATATAAGGCGCAGGCGCGCCCCCTGATAGAGCCGCTTCCAGCTGCTCAACTCGCGTAGAAAGTTCACGCACCATCAAAATATCGTGGCGATGACAAATGGAAAGCAAGCCGACTTCTAGAGTTAGTGCCGGTTGCGTTGAGCGCCTCAAGTTAGTTTCGAGACGATCAAGCTGTTCGACTATTTGCGTCAGTTCTGAACCGTCGAAGGCCGGCGCCAATTTGATCACTTGATCAATATAATTTTGCGTGCCTGAAATTAGTTGATTGATAAGCGGCATCTCACCATCGGCAGAAGACAGCTTCTTGTCGCCAAGATGCAGTGCTTTAGCCATGCTGAGGAAATGCTTCGATAATTCAAGTGCCACCAGCGATGGTTCGCGTCCTTGACTGAGTAAACTATGTAGTGCAATCAAGACGCTCGATCCATCGCGATCGCGAATGCCTTCGCTGATTTGCACTAAAACGTCTTCGTCAATGGCACCCAATAAACTGAGTAAGTCGCTGATAGAAACAGGCTTTTCGGGAGTTGAAAGCAGGCTGGCTTGATCAAGCAAACCAAGTGCATCGCGCAGCCCGCCACCTGACCTTCTGGCAATCAGTTCGATGGCTTCGTCGAGAATAGAAATGTTTTCTTTCTCTGCTACGTTGCGCAAGTGCTGGGAGAGGTCTTTGTGATTGGCCAGACGGAACATCAAACGCTGACAGCGGCTGATGATTGTCGGCGGCACCTTGTGCTCTTCGGTGGTGGCAAGAATAAAAATTACATTTTCCGGCGGCTCTTCAATGGTCTTCAGTAAAGCGTTAAAAGCTTCTTTGGTGAGCATGTGGCATTCGTCGATGATATAGAGCTTGAAACGACCGCCCTGAGCCACAAGCGGAGCGCGCTCAATCAGCACTCTGGCATCATCCACCGAGTTATTGGAAGCAGCGTCGATTTCAAATACAGCCGGCGAATTACCGGCGGTAATTTCTATGCAAGTGGTGCAGGTCAGGCATGGATTCGGAGTGGGCCCATTTTCGCAATTAAGTGATTTGGCCAAAATTCTGGCGCTGGAAGTCTTGCCGCAACCGCGCGGGCCGGTGAAAAGATAAGCGTGCGCAACCCGGTTATTCTCGATGGCATTGGTCAGGGTCTTGACCACCGACGACTGGCCGACAAGATCGCCAAGAGATTGCGGGCGATGTTTCAAATAAAGAGGGTTATACGACTTCAAGGCCGCCACAAGCTCATACACGAGACCGACTGCTCAGGCATTCCTGACGCAGTTACATTTTAGCGCACTGACGCCAAACTCAGTTGGCGATTGAAGATTTCTCCAGCTGACTCAAGTATTGAGCTTTTTCGGATGGTTCAATGAAAGCCGCATTGATGGAATTGCGACAGAGTTTGATTTCGTCTTCTCGGCTGAGATTTAAGGCGTTGACCACAGCGCGAAAATTGTCGTCAACATAACCGCCAAAATAGGCCGGATCATCTGAATTAATGGTGGCATTGAGCCCCAGGTCAAGCATGCGCTTGATATTGTGGTCTGCCATTTTGTCGAAGACTTTCAGTTTTACATTCGAAAGAGGGCAGACTGTAAGCGGAATGGCTTGTTCTCTCAGCGTCGCCACCAGGCGATCGTCTTCCAGGCTGCGCACACCGTGGTCGATACGCGATACCTTGAGCAAATTTATTGCTTCCCAAACATACTCAGGGGGCCCTTCTTCGCCGGCATGGGCCACCGTTATAAATCCTTCCGCCCGCGCCTCATCAAAAACTTTTTGGAATTTTGATGGCGGATTGCCCACTTCAGCAGAATCAAGCCCGACTGCTACAAATTTATCGCCAAAAGCCAGAGATTCATCGAAGACGCTCATGGCCGACCCAGCGCTTTGATCGCGCAAGAAGCACATAATTAGCGAGCTCGATAGTCCGTATGTCTTTTTCGAAGCTGCAACAGCTTTGTGCAAACCATTGATGACGGTCTCAAATCTGATACCACGCGACAGTGCGCTTGCGGATCAAAAAACAGCTCAGCATGCACCACACCCTGACTGCGTGCGCGCCCGAAATATGCTGAAGCAAGATCGAAAAAATCTTCTTCTGTCTGCAAAACATTCATGCCGGCATAATATAAGTTGAGAAAAGACTGCAAGTCTTCGAAATGATATGCCGCTCTCAATGCCTCCACTGATGGATAGGGCACTTTGAGCTTATTGCGCTCGGCAATAGCAAAGATCAGTTCTGGCTCGAATGTACCTTCAATATGCAGATGTAATTCAGCTTTCGGCAGGATATTCGCTTTAATTGTTACTTCGCCTTATTTGTCCTTGGGTTGCTGGCGCTTCATCAGCTCTTCAACTTGCTCGAGGGGCACATCCATCTGAATTGCCATACCCTGCATCATCATCCGTTTGGCCGCTGGTTCGTCTCCGCCTGCGGCCAGAAGCTCTGCATAAATCATACGCGAAGCTACCCGATCTTCGGCAGCCTGGGCGATGGCAGTTTGCATTTCTTGTACTTTTTCTACCGTAGGAGCCTGAGTATTGGCCGCGTAGCTATCTTTGACGGCCTTCAACAGTCCGGGGGTTTGGCCCAGCTCTTTTTCCAGCGCACTTTTCAGCTCAGGACTATTTTTGTCGCCCCGTGACCAGAGGTGCACAATTTCTTTCATGCGCGGTTGTTCAGCTTCTGGAATGGTGCTGGCAACCTTATTTAAGACTTCTTGAGTTTCGCCGATGCGTTTGGCTTCGGCCTCGAATTTGGGTTTGAGCAGAGGGGCCTCTGTTTTCCATTTTTCGTTCAGAGCCTGGAAGTCGTCGTCGTTTTGTTTGATGTTTTTGTCGATGGCGCCACGGTACTGCTCAAGAGCTTTGGGGCGGTCGTCGGCTTTTGCGAAATTTTCAACCAGGCCCTGCAGGGAGCGCATATTTTTGGAAAGCGATTCTGGATCTGCCTTGAGCAGAGCATTAATAGGATCATCGCCTTGGGTTTGCTGCTCGGCCGACTCTTCTTTTTCTGTCGCTTCAGCTTCCGGTGCTTCTGCCCCTGGCCCGGCGTCGGCCACTTTCAACACTTTGCCGGCTGATTTATCTGACTTGCCGGAATCACCTGACAGATTAGTCTGTACATATTGATCTTGGAATTTTGAACTGCTGTCGAGGGTTTCCTTAGCCTGGTCGCTGGAGTCGGTCGTTTCTAACTTGAGCATCGGTAACCCCCGGGTTGAACGCTTGCGGCTTTAACTTAACACGCCACCGGGCTGTTGTCAGGAGGTGGGATTACGAAATCGGTTTATTAAATCGGCGGTTTTTCCCGCTGGCGAAACTGGTAGGTGATATTCGCATGTTTATTGATAGGTGTATTCATAAGTCCATCGGAACTCAGGCCCGCTTGGGATTAATTAGGCTCGACGACCAGTGCGTTGTAATCTGGTTATAGCAAAGCATTTATGGAGAACCAGAGTGATTATTGCGTATCGCGCCGCCGCGAGCAGATTTCACCAGTCAAAATATTTTGCCAATCATCGGAACTCTGGCTTTATTTGTTTTCTTCACCATATTAATGACGAGAAATTTGGTCTGGGCATATTTTCGTCTGTGGAAGTTTTTGCCCTAAAGCGTAAGTTGTGAGGGCATCGTATGTGGTGCGCAGTTTCTAGAGTGGCCTGGTAAATTATGAAATTGTTCGTGGCTCCCTGGCTGTTGTGCTCTTTAGTGTTTTTAAGCCTTTCTTATGCGGCATTCGCTAAAGACCACATCAAAACTAGCTCTTTGAGTCAATTCGTTTCCCTGGCGGACCAGATCAGGGCCAATCCTGGCCGGGCTGATCTTTATATCACTCGCGGCAACTCGTACGGTCGTGGTAAACGTTTTCGCGAGGCGATGGCTGATTATTCGGCAGCTGTGACACTTGCTCCTGACGACTGGTAGGTGCGTCTTTTAAGGGCAAAATGCTATCTTCACTTCGGCGAGGTGCATTCGGCGCTGAATGACCTGGATAAGGCGATCTCAATCAATGGAAAAGACAGCGAACTATATTTATGTCGGGCAGAAATTCTAGCAAAGTTGGCCAAAACCGATCTGGCCATCTCCGATTTGAACCAGGCCATAGCTCTGAACCCGTCTGCAAAGGCTTATTTTTTGCGCAGCTCACTTTACGAAGAAAGCAAGCAGTTTGCCAAGGCGATTAAATACTTTGAAGTGCTGGTTCGTCTTGTTCCTCGCAAAGCAGACGGACTATATATTTCACAGGGTGACTTGTACCGCGCTCTTTCTAAAACTCCGCAGGCCATCGTGGCTTATACTGCCAGCCTTAAAGCGAAGCCCTCAGGTAGAGCTTACAAAAATCGGGGACGCTGCTATGAAGAACTCAAACAAGATGATGCGGCGCTCAAGGACTATACAGAAGGCATCAAGTTAGGACCTGGAGACAATCTCAATTATCATGCTCGAGCAATGTTTTTTCTTGCCACCAAACAGTATTTGAGGGCTGTGCAAGATTTTGATCAGGTGATCGCACTCAATAAGCGAATCGAAAACGAGGCCTTTTGTCGTCGTGAGCGCGCGCAGGCTTATGCCAGAATGGGCAAGCTCGAATTAGCAGAGCAAGACCGAAAAAAGGCTCAGGAGCTGGACGATTCTTTTTAGTCTTTAAATACTGCAAATAGTGAGACTTTTTTTGAAATAAATTATCAACAGAAATCTGCTAGAAATATTGAACTTTCTCAGTCTGAAAAGCGTTTTACAGAATAGGTCAGGAGGACGACTTATGCTTGAACGCGTTGAGAATGACAATGCTATTCTAGAAATATGCAAATACGTCGATGAGGTTGCGCCTACCGATAAAGACGCTTTGAATATCTTTTACGAAATTCTGGTGGCAGAGGGCGGCGCCGGTTGTGTATGCGGCAGCGATAAAATTGTTAGAAAAGATGGCGAACGTTCATTTATTTGTGACGATTGCGGTTCAAGGACCTGGTTCCTTTCAAGAATACTTCTCAGTAAAGCGCGGCGTTTTAAAGCCTACTTTGCTGCTGCGCTTATTTATGAGGCCGGTTTAGAGATAACAGGTAGCGGTCTGGCCAATTTTACAAACGTTGTTTCGGCAACTGGTCTTAGCATTCAAAAGAAATTAAATACAGCTATCAGCAATCAGATGCCCGAAGACGCACCAAAAATTTCTGGAAGAAATTTAAAGGCGATAATTGCCAAACGCACAGCAATCACACCGATTGGAAAAAGACCTTTTGCCGAACAAGAGCAAATAGACGAAATGCTTGCGCTACATGCTGATGAACAAGTTGTACTTGCTCCAGCCGCCGATGACAGTTCCAGCATTGAGCAAGCTTCTGCCGCGGAGAATCGATTACTTGATGAATTTGATATGGCGCATGCTGATTCGACTCGTGTTGACACCGAGCTCGCTCGCAGTCTTGCGCTGGCTACTGCCAATTTCGTCAATACGGTTATCGAATATTGCCATGGTATAGGTCGGAAAGCCATTCAGCTCAAACTGGCAGGCTGGTGGTGCTCGTCAGACAGAGAGCGTTGGGGAGTTGGAAATATTATGCGGCTTTGTTTGACTCATCCACCTGTCACCGGTCGTGAGATTTTGACCTACGTCTCTCCACCGTTACTTTCAATAATGCTTTGCTAATTCCAGCTCATTGGGTTGGTTGGTTGGGGATGGGGCGCTAAATTTCGTTGCGGAGAGCGGGTCTGAAGAGATCTGCTTTTTCTGCTGAGCAAAATTTTGATGCGGGCTGAATTTTTAAACTTTTTTTCGGTGATTGCGAGAAATTTGGGAGATTTTGCTCTGGTATCAGGTGACGAAAGTATCACTGATATTTGTTATACAAAAAACAATGCGTAAGTGATATCAGCCATACTTTTCGCCCAACACCAAACCCCAAAAGCGACCCACATCAGGCAAATCACGCTTTATAGATAGCGGAAAAGAAGCAAACTAAGCACTTGAGGCGATGAGCCTGGCCCCGTACGAACCAATTGAAAACTTACTTGCGAAACCGGATAAACATAGTTTTTAGCAACAATGGTTCGAGTCTGCGTTTTCGCACCAGGTTCTTCTAATATGAATGCAGGCTCGCCAAATTTCCCCTTCATTGAAGGTAATTCGTCGCTAATTGAAACTCCGAGCCCTGCCGGCACATAACTCTGACTGAAAATGCGAAATGCTTCAGTGCGTCCATTGCGTAAGTAAACTTGCAGCAGTGGTGTCTGGTTGCGATCAAACAACGTCCAAACTTTCCAGCCTGATATAACAGTGCGTACCAAATTACCCCTGTTTTTAAAGAATGCAGCTGTTTCTGTTTCACTTGCACCGAGCGGCAAACCATTGATGCCGTGCACCGTGCTTGGTGGCAAGAAGGCAACTTGCAATGGGGCACCGTCTTGCTGCGCTTCAATAGTTATTTCGTTCTCTGAAACAATGGAGGCTGCTTTTTCTTTCTTTCGCACTTTTGGCATTGCCAGGTCGCTCATCGCGTCCGCTGAATAGCCGCCGGCCGGAGCCGAAATCGGAGCAGGAGCATCTTTCCCCGACTCTTTCATATGTTCGCGCACATATTTGAATAGCCCAGGCTGCTCAGTGGGGCGAATAATGCCGTTTGAGATTTCAGCTACGCGTGAGTCATCTTGTATTGCCTGGGCCGCCCCTTGTGCTTTTTCCTGGTCCTGAAGCTGTGCGCGTCTGCGCTCTAAACCGAGCGGTTCGTCAATAATGTTGATGCCGCGTTGCGCCGGTTTGTACAGGTGCGGTTGATAGCTCTGGCGCCCTCCGAAGCTGCTTTGACCCATAGACGCTGTTTTAGAGTTGGCCATTAACCGGCCGCTAGTCGGAGCAGAAGCAGATGGGCTCGCAGGAGCGGCGTTGCTCGATGAGAAGTTTGATTTACCGAATTCTTTAACGTAGTCTTTGTCGCCCTGGACAGAGCTTGACACTGTGCTGCCCAGAATCATTTTCATAGGTACTTCATCGCGAGCGCGGGCAACGGGCTGTGCTTCTCTCATCCGTTTGGCGCCGCTGGAAGATTCTTCTTCGTTTTTGCGATCGAATTCGGCCGCGGGAGCTGCTCCGCCGCTGGCAGATTTGTTGTCAGCGCGAGATTTTTTCTCTGGTAAGGCCGCTAGCGTGATGCCCTTTATGGCGAAGAGTTTATCGCTCGATTGTGCCCGTGCTGTTGATCGTGGTCGAATCGCCAGGGCCGGGTCGGTGTAATTCTGGCTATTCATAGAATTGCTGAACTGATTGCGACTATTCTGAAAATTGCTGGCACTTATAGCGGGAAGATTTGACGATGCCAGAAGTTGTTCTTGCGCGTTGCCTTCGGCACTGCCTTGTTTGGCGGCCGCCAGTAGACGGCTGTCATTTTTTAAGGCCAATTGCGGTTCGTTACCGAGTCGATTGAAGATGCCCACTAACAGTTTCACACCCGAATCAGCCCGGGCAAAGTCACCAAGTTTGATGCCCGCAGCTGTGGCATAGATAGGCGCGCCTTTGCCTGGGGCGGCCATAGCGTCAGAACCAATTGAAGTTCCGGCAGTGGTGACGAGAGCTGTGGTGATGACTGCGCCAAGGCCAAGAGCTGCTGTCAGGGCTAATCTGATAGCACTGCATGTAATTTGTTCTTTCTGGCTCTTAAGCTTAAACATCACACTTTCTCGTCTGCTTATCTTATTTTTGCTTCAAATCCTGAAGCTTTGCTCAATTAACGAAGCGCCCTTCAGCACTACGCTCCGTTAAGTCGGAGCACCTTCGGACAGTTTTGCTTCCCAATCGTCTAATTCCGACTGGTTAATCAATCCGCGGCGATTAGAAAGGTAAACAGCCCGGCATCTTTGATTGAATTCGGTTTCGTGACCTTCGCTGCGTCCGGGGATACCGAGTTTGGCATACAAAGACTTCAGTCTCGATTGTACGGCTTTTTCAGTCAGGTACAGCTTTCTTGCGATTGCATGATCGGTCATGCCCAGGGCGATACAAATGAGCGCTTCGTACTCGGCCGGGGTCAACGATGTGGCGCGGTTTTGAGTTCTTTGAATGACGCGGGCAATACCGGGATGCACCCAGCAATCGCCTGAAAGCACTGCTTTAGCTGCTTCTACTACTTGTTCGTCGGAGGCACTTTTTAGAACATAACCAAAAGCACCATTTGGTGGCACCACTTTCCACAATTGTCTGACATACACTTCGTCGGAAAAATTCGAAAGAATAATCACGCCGGTTTCGGGCAATTGTTTGAGGATTTGTTCTGCTGCTTTAATACCTGAGAGGTGCGGCATTTTAATATCGAGAAAAACCAGCTGTGGTTTATATTTCTGACTAAGTTCAACCGCTTCTAAACCGTCGTGGCCTTCGTAGATGGGCCCAGCGTGCACGGCCCCGAGGTTTTGCGTGAGCAAATTCTTCAGCCAGATGCGATCTCTTTCTTCGTCGTCGACAATCAATATACTCATGGCAGGGGCTTATTTATCCTCTTTTAGAATTGGAATTGACAGGCTGACCTGGGTACCGGTGTCGAAACCTTCTGGTTTCTTCCACTCAACGTGGGCGCCGATCAGTTGCGCTCGTTGTCTGATGTTAACTAATCCGTGGGCATCTTTGCGAATGCTGTTGTAGTCGATGCCTTTGCCGTTATCGGTGATGGTAATGACGAGATTGTCAGATTGAGCGCCGATTGAAAGTTTTACGAGATTAGCGTGGGCATGTTTCTGGACGTTGTTCAAAGATTCTTGAACAATGCGATAAAGCTGCAGGCGCGTAAAATTATTGAAGCCATAATCGTCTTGACCGTCAGCGTCGATAAAGTCAACATGAATCAATTTTTCCCGCGCCAGGATATGCAGCAGGTTTTCCAGTGCCGGTTTGAAGCCCATGGTCTCCAGCACTGACGGATGCAGATCGTTTATAACTCGGCGCATTTCTGAAATGGCACCATCGAGTTTTTCGCGCATCTCCAACGGCACCGGATTGTCGGTCATATCGTGAGCCAGTCTGTCCGCCATGCGTGCAACCGAAGACAGGGCAGGAAGTGTCTCGTCGTGCAAATCTTCGGCGATACGCTGGCGCTCTTCTTCGGCGCGTACTTGCATATTTTCGCGAGCAAGAGCCAGCTCTTTGTTGCGCAAGCGCAAGTCGGTATCAAGATAAATTAAAGTGCCAAATATATAAGTCAGCATCAGCACCGCCAGCAGTGGCAATACCGGAAACTGTAAATTGAACCATTGAAAAGCAATTTGGGTGAGCAGCATCAGTACCATGGCCGTGCTCAAGAACGCCGCTGTGCGTCTACCCATGGGCAGAGCCGACGCTACTGTGCCCAAAGCGGCGCCCAGTAGCAATAAAATATGGTGCAATATCGAGCGGGGAAATGACACGATTGCTTCATTATTATGCAAAGTGCTTATCGCCTCCGCTTGAATCAAAGCGTTAGGAGCCTTGGCCTGGAGTGGCGTGCGCACAGGCGGAGTGTTATCTACTTTCTGGCTGAAATTGGTGCCGATCATCACCACTTTTCCAGCAAACACAACTGGTTTTACCTCGTCTCTAATTACTTGCGAGATTTTATAAGTGGGATATTTGGTGCCTGAAAACTTGATATAGATGGGCAACTCTTCTTTAGAGAAAGACGAAATTTGCGCTTTTGATGGGCCCACGCCCACACGCGATGACATCAGGGGTGCTACCACTTCCGGTAACGATTCGAAAGCCTCACCTGATGCCGATAAGCCACGGGTATATTCCACCAGGCCCTGCGGCAAAATATCCAGTGCCGGAGTAATGCCCGGTTCAGGCAGATGGGCCCTGGTTTCGGAGCTCTCCTGGCGGTCGGTGGGCATGAAAATATTGGCTGAAATTGGCATGCGACAAACGAGGCCGCTGGGCTCTTTAATTAAATGGTCATAGGCGCAAGTCAGTACACTTTTGCGCAGTTCGCTGCTGGGAAAATCATTAGGATTATCCAGATTGCCTGAAAGAGCCAAAATTATATTGTTGCGATATTGCTTCAGCGCTTTTACCAGCGCCGGGTCGGCTTTGCCGCTCAAATCGATGTCGAGCACGATTAGAAGCGGATTACCTGACTCAATCAAGGGAATCAATTTGGCCAGTACCGCTTGCACGGGCTGGGGACCGCCTTCAACCGCTTCCCCTTCTAAATCGAACTGGTCATCATCATCATATGTAAGGATGGCAATGTCCTGAGCGCGCGCGCCTGTGCCGCCGAGAGCGGGCGCCACCATCTGAATGGTGCGAGCAAGCTCGTAACCGGTTTTGTAGCGCCACTCTAGGAGGTTCATTTCCATTGTGTCGAGCACTGGTGACTCCGCCAGAAGGATGGTTGCCAATGCGCCTGCGGCCGCACCCCAGGTCAATCGTTGAAAGAGCAAACCATCTCTTTTTAAGGCTGATGGTCCGGGCGCTCTAATTAGGCTAAGCCGCATCGCTTTCCTCGAAACAAAATACATATGATTTTGCTTCAAGAGTAGTCTAGCCTGCCTGGCTTGGCAAATATCTAGGAAAAAGCCTGAGTTTAGCTATTTTGCCTCGCGCAAGCGCAAAAAGGCCAGCTTAAGCGCCGCTCAGGTCCGCTATGCGGGACGCAGCAGCCCCCTCAGTGTTTACCCTGAATCATGCGGTGGCTATACCCCAGACAAGCATGGTGGCTTGCCCGGCCGAAATCTGTGCGGCGAGCGGCTAAATTGAGGTCAGGCCAGGTAACACATTTAGTCCTTTCACTCAGGCCTTAATCGAGCGAGAAAAACATCATGCGATTGCAACCTCTACTACTAACACTGCTGGCGGCCTCGCTTGTTTTAGCGCCCCAGGCCAATGCTGCAGGCTTCCTCATTGTCGACCCCGCCTTTCACCCGGCCGGTAGCGTCCGCCCGGCTGTCATGCCCATGCCGCGGCCCATTATTCCCGGTGGCGTCACACCGATTCGGCCCCCGGGCGGAATTTTGATTCCTATTATCGATCCCCGCCGTCCCACTCCCCGCCCCAATCCGCGGCCGGTGCTGAAAGGCGGCGTCACTCACGGTCTGCATATGCAAGCTCAAGATATCAAGGTCGAAATCACCGAGCAGGTTGCCAAAACCTATATCACTCAGACATTCGCCAACGACACCGACCAGAATCTGGCCGGCACCTATCTCTTTCCTTTGCCTGAAGACACTACATTTTCAAGCTTTTCCCTGCACATAGATGGCAAGCCGGTTGAAGGAAAAATATTGGCGGCTGATGAGGCCAGATCACAGTATGAGGCCATTGTCAGGCAGATGGTCGACCCCGGTTTGCTTGAGTATGCAGACTACAAAACTGTGCGCGCAAGAATTTTCCCTATTCCTGCCCACGGCACTAAAAAAGTCGAACTTGAATATACGCAGCTGCTCAAGGCTGAAAGCGGACTGCTCAAATATCGCTTCCCCTTGAAGAGCGATGTAGAGGCTGCCGGATCTATTGATGACACCAAAATTTCAGTCAAATTGAATGGCAAATCTGGTCTGCGTACAATCTGGTCGCCATCACATACGGTGGTAGTCGATCGTCTGGAAAACAGCCGAGCCAAAGTCACTTTTTCTGCTAAAGATGCTGTGCCAGACAAAGATTTCTTGCTTTATTACAGTGTTTCCGACAAAGATATGGCTGCCAGCGTGCTCAGCCATAAGCTGGTCGGCGAAGACGGCTACTTCTTATTGACTCTTGCACCACCTCTGAAAACCGCGCAGATTGTAGGAAAAGACATTGTGCTCGTGGCCGATACGTCGGGCTCGATGCAAGGCGAAAAAATGGAGCAATGCAAAAAAGCTCTTAAATATGTAGTCAATTCACTAAGCCCGTCGGATCGCTTCGGAGTTGTGAACTTCGGCACTGACGCTGAATCTTTCAAAAGTAATTTGCTGGCTGCCACTCCTGAAAACAAAAAAGCTGCAGCTGCATTTATTGACGATATGGAAGCCCGTGGTGGCACCAATATTGGTGACGCGCTACACACCGGTATGTCGCTCCTGAAAGAAGAAACTTTCAGACCGGCCTATCTGGTGATGATGACTGATGGCGAGCCCACAGTGGGCGAAACCTCGGTGCCGAATATCTTGAAGCTGGCCAACTCTAAAAAAGATGTGCGCATCTTCGACTTTGGTGTCGGTTATGACGTCAACACTCGCTTGCTCAACAAATTATCTGAAATGCACCACGGTACATCACAATATCTGGAGCCTGCCGAAAACTTAGAAACAGCCATGGCTGCCTTCTATGAAAAAATCAAATCGCCCATGCTCTCCGACGTCACCATTGCCTACAACGGCATTACCGTCAAAGATACTTATCCCCGTCAGGTCAAAGATATTTTTGCCGGCTCGCAATTGCAATTGTTGGGTCGATATAAAGGTTCGGGCCAGGCCACTGTAGTTGTGAACGGAAAAATCAACGGCGTCGCTAAAGCCTTCAGCTTCCCGCTCAAGTTTGAAGAAAGCGAAACCGGACACGCATTCCTCGGAAAGCTCTGGGCCATGCGCCGCATTGGCTATCTGACCGAAGTTGCGCAAGAAAATGGCAACACCAAAGAAGTGGTAGACGAAATTATTGCTCTCTCAAAAAGACATGGCATCATTTCGGCCTTCACTTCGTTCTTAGCTACCGACCCCAACGAGAACCACAGATTGGCTAATGGTGGTCCTGTACCGATGCCGATGATGAGACCGATGGAAGAAAGCGCCACTCGTCGTGGTGCCTGGAATGCCCCTGGTAGCATGAGTGGTGCTAAGCAAGCCGGATTCGGGGGCAACATTGGATTTGCTTCTGGCCGCTCACGTCAGTTGGCCATGGCCTCACCTTCTGCCACTCCTATGGCTTCTCGTGACGACACCAGCTTTGCTGGTCGCAGCAAAGACAAAGAAGGCCTGGTGAACTACAAAGCTGAGTCGCGAGACGAACTCGTTGCTAAGATCGCTGCCGCGCCGGCCAGTGGACGCGTGGCTGTAGAACGCGAAAAGAAACTTTCGCAAATGAAAAGCTCTCTCGATTTTGACCGCAAGTCAAACGAACAGGGTGTGAAAACCGTAGAAGAAAAAACCTTCTATCTGAAAAACGGATTCTGGACTGACGCCGACTACAAAAACGAGAAAGTTGAAGAAATTCAGTTCGGCAGCGACAAATACTTCGCCCTGACCAGAAGCGTGCCCAATATGTCACGCTACCTGGCCGTCGGCAAGCAAGTGATTGTTGTGGTCAAAGGACACGCCTACAAGGTGGTGGCAGCTTAGACAATAGGCTTAGACGAGCAAAGCTAGACTTCATTCGCGAGATGAGGTCAAACAAAAGGAGAGAGGTTCCGGCCTCTCTCCTTTTGTTTTGTCGGTTTGAGCTAGAGTGATATTCTAGTCACATTGATCCCGCGCTCTACAGCTTGATCAAAATGGCCTTGCTTGCGCGCCTCAAGCTCTTTGAGCTCGGCCTCTAATTCGTTTACTCTGTGTCTGTCATCATTTTTGGACATTGCTCATTTGCACTATTTCCAGATCGTGCTGCTTGATTCTTTCAATGAGACGCTCTCGGCTAACGGCTCTTGGTGCGTACCAAATATCAATTAGCTGTGGCGGCCGCGCTGACATCGCAGCCGCTTTGTCATGCCGTGCTGTCAGCGTCGGTAGTCGCACACTTTTTACTCCCGGCATTTTCAGCAAATAAGTGCTCAGTGTTTTTAAACAGGCCGGGCAACCAGGATCTTTCACTTTTATCTGCAAATGCCCGACTGCGGCGGCCAGCCCCGGGTCACTTTTTGCCAGAGCAATTACCGGCGCGAAAGTTATCGTCGCTAATAACAGTAAAACGATAAGGCTCTCAATCAGCAATGTTCTCTTTTGACACTGGCTGTCCATGAGTTCGCTCTCAGCTAAAGTCAGTCGGTCTGTATTCAAAGAATGTAAGGTCCTGGATAAGAGGGGGTTAATGCCCCGTGTAGATCGTGCAAATTCCTGATGGCTAGACCGGCTTATGAATTTTTGGCAATGCTTTCTTTAGTCTATATAAGGTTAAGAAAGGGCACTCTGTGACCATCTTTAGAATAGCGCCAATATTGGCTAAAAATATTATGCTCCACAACCTCTCGAGGTTGCTATGATTTAGCCAGAACAGCCCAATGCACGGGGACTCAGGCATCTATGCACACACTAGTGAAGCCAACCACTATTTTCCTAGATGCGGTGTTAACACCGTCCGAATTGAAGAAATTTACCCCAGACGAATTGACCAGTCTTGCCAGCGAAATCAGGCAAGAAATCGTCTCCAATCTGGCTAAGACCGGCGGTCACCTTGCTTCCAACCTGGGCGTGGTGGAAATTACCATCGCCATGCACAAGGTATTCACTTCGCCTGAAGACCTTTTCCTCTGGGATGTCGGACACCAGGCCTACGTGCACAAAATGCTCACCGGGCGTCGCGACAAGTTCGATACTCTGCGCCAGTACAAAGGCCTGAATGGTTTCATCAGTCCTGCCGAAAGCGTTCATGATGCCTTTATCGCCGGGCACAGCTCTACTTCAATTTCGCTTGCAGTGGGAATGGCTCTGGCCAAAGCGCATTTGAAACAAAAAGGCAAAGTGGTGGCGGTCATCGGTGACGGTGGTTTGACTGGTGGAATGGCTCTGGAAGCCATCAATCACCTTGGCCATATTCAAAAAGATGTAATCATCATTCTCAATGACAATGAAATGTCGATTTCAGAGAATGTTGGTGGCTTAACCAAATATATGAAGCGCATCAAAGAAACTTTCTTCTACAAAGACATCAAGCAAAAAATTGATTTCATTGAAGACAAACTTGATCAAGCGCAGCTGAATCCCGCTGTCTGGGATCTGATCGAAATGGTGAAGAAGCAGGCTAAAGACCGTTTCGAAACACCGGGCATTGTCTTTGAAAAACTAGGCATCAATTATTCAGGACCAGTAGATGGTCATGACGTCAGTGCCGTTATCAACGCTTTGAACAATGCTAAATCCAAATCGACTCCGCAGATTATTCACCTCATTACTCAGAAGGGCAAAGGTTATGCCCCTGCTGAAGCCGATTCAATTAAATATCATGGCGTGCCTGCTTTTGCTCTTGAACCGGCATTAATTGACGTGATCGAGCCGGCCGCTGCGGTGAACAAACCGAAGCCGAAAACATATTCCGATATTTTCAGCCAGGCCTTAATCGATGTGGCAGCGCTTGAACCTAATCTGGTAGCCATTACTCCGGCGACAGCTGAAGGCAGTGGTCTGGTTAAATTCGGCAAGGCTTATCCTGATAGATTCTTCGATGTGGCAATTTGCGAACAGCATGCTGTCACCATGGCTGGTGGCATGGCCAAAGTTGGCCTCAAGCCGGTAGTTTCAATTTATTCCACATTCTTGCAGCGCGGCATGGACCAACTGGTCCACGACGTCGCCATCATGAACCTGCCTGTGCTCTTCGGTATCGACCGGGGTGGGCTGGTTGAAGATGGCGAGACTCACCAGGGCGTCTTTGATATCGCCTGGTTGAGAACAGTGCCGAACTTTAAAGTCTGGGCACCAAAAGATGCTCTTGAACTACGCAACATGGTCTATACCGCAATTAAGCAAGCTAAGGGCCCTGTGGCTATTCGCTTCCCGCGCGAGAAAGCAATTGACGCTTCTGTACTTGAAGGCGATGGACAGCCATTCGCCGAGATCGATCCGGCCATCTGGGAAATAGTTGTGGAAGGCAACAAGGCCGATGGCCTCTATGTACTGGCTACCGGTGCCATGGTTGAAACTGCTAAAGAAGCACTCAAGACGCTGGCTGCTTCTGGTATCAAACCTACTTTGATTAATGCCCGCAGCATTAAACCGCTCGATGAAACCTTACTGGCTCCTTTGTTGAGCCAACCTTCCGCTCGCATCGTCACCCTTGAAGAAGGCGTACTCACTGGCGGATTTGGCAGTGCCGTACTTGAGTACGGTGCCAAGCTGCGGTTGAGCAAACCAGGCGCAAGACTGGCTGATGTGGTCTGTGTTGGTATTCCTGATGGCTTTGTTGAGCATGGCGCTCGTCCGATTCTGCTCGACCAGGTCGGTCTATCGGCGGCTAAGATTACCGAGACTATGACTCAGTTCTTCAACGCTGACTGAAAGCTCATTTAGACTAAACTTCTCGGCGGCCTTCCATGGCCCGGGTCAGAGTGATTTCGTCGGCATATTCAAGGTCTGAGCCCATGGGCAGACCGAAAGCGATGCGCGTCACTTTGATTGATAACGGTTTGAGAAAACTGCTTATATAAAGAACGGTGGCATCGCCCTCAATAGTCGGATTGATAGCGAGAATTACTTCTTGGGCACCGTCATTGTGGGCGCGATTAATCAGTTCGCGAATGCGCAACTGTTCAGGCCCGCGGCCTTCCAGTGGCGAAATTAAGCCGCTTAAAACGTGGTAAAAGCCCCGATATTCGCGAGTTTTTTCTAAAGCGATAACATCTCTGCTATCTGCCACCACGCAAATCATGCTGCTGTCGCGCTTGGTGTTAGAGCAAATTTCGCAAGGGTCATCAGCGGAGAGGTGGAAGCATTTGCCGCAGTGTTTTACTTTGTCTTTCGCTTCCACCACCACGCCGGCAAACTTGCCCACATCTTCGGCACTCATGTTGAGTACGAAGAAAGCCATGCGCTGAGCGGATTTAGGACCGACTCCAGGAAATTTTTGGAACTCTTCAATCAACCGCGCCAGTGGCGGGGTAAAGTACATTCGGTCTCCTAGAAGCCCAATCCCAGGCCTGGTGGAAGGTTCACACCTTTCATCGAATTTTGCATTTTGCTTTCGCCCATAGCTTGAGCTTTTTTAGTGGCGTCGTTAATAGCAGTGAGAATCAGGTCTTCGAGCATTCCCATGTCGCTTGTATCGACAGCTTCTGGTTTGATTTTGACTGCTTGAAACTGGAAGTTGCCTGTGCAAACCACAGTGACTACACCGCCGCCGGCTGTGCCTTCTACAGTAGCTTTAGCCAACTCATCTTGAGCCTTTAAAAGCTCTTGCTGTGCCTTTTGCACCGAACGCATCATGTCTTGCATATTAGGTTGCATAATCTTCTTCCTGTTCTCCCGAGTTTATAAATTTAGGATTTGAATGAATTATCTCATCGACAGCGCTGAAAAGCACTTGGTCTGACGGCTAAAGCCTCCAGTAAATGTTTCTTAAGGCTTGTGGTTGGACCGCTTTAGATCCGTTATCTATTACATATACTGGTTGTTTATCAACAAAGGTCTCTGCTCGTGGCTGTCAAGGCGAGTAGCACTCAGATCTTTGACAGGCATCTTTTCAATGTTGATTTAAATATTTGGAGTAATTTTAATGCAAGACTTTGAAACTCAAGCAGACGACTCAGAAGTCAGCACTTCTGATGAAACAGTGTCTGAGCGCTCGAAAGACGCTTTTCGCAGTATTCTCAAGCGCTTTATTCTTCTGGTTTCTTTCGGACCAGGCGTGCTCGGTTTTCTCTGGTTAGTGGGTCGAATCGTTAGACGCTAGTGAACCAATTGAAAGAAGTGTCCTGGAAATCTCTGGCTTTGAAAGACCCGGTAAAGGCTTTCGCCAATCGCTGTCCTCTTTATTACGAGCGTTACGCCGATAAAGAAGACGAGTTTGGCTATTCGCTGGCGACTTTCGCTAAATGGGAAATACTCTTCCGCTTTCTCTACGAAGAATATTTCCACGTCGAAGTGCGGGGCATTGAAAACGTGCCAGAAGAGGGCCGGGCCATTCTGGTTGGTAATCACTCCGGACTATTGCCCCTTGATGGAGCCATGATTTCCATTGCTATGTGCAATTTGCACCCCAAACCAAGAAGGGTCCGCTACCTCAGTACCGACTGGTTTTTTCAGCTACCGGGGTTGTCCAATTGGGTGAAAGAGACCGGGCAGGTGCGCGCCACTCAAGAAAATGCGCGTAAATTGCTCGGTATGGAAGAGATTGTCGGCATCTATCCTGAAGGCATTCGAGGCGTAGGTAAACCGTTTAAAGAACGCTACCGCGTACTCGATTTTCACCCTGGATTTATCCAGCTGGCCATCGCCACCCAAAGCCCCTTAATTGCTGTAGCCACCGTGGGCGGTGACGAGATTTTTCCTGAATTCGTCAACATGCATAAAATTGCCCGCTTTCTAAAAATGCCCTTTTTCCCAGTTACTTTAGGCTTCCCCTGGCTTCCCGCCCCGCTAATGTTCATGCCCTTGCCTGTTCGTTGGATGATCAATATTCACAAGCCTATTCATCTTGGTTATCCACCCGAAAAGGCCACTGATCGTAAACTCGTTTTGAGACTTGCTCGAGAGGTTCAGTACGAAATTCAACGTGATCTCAATAAATTATTGCGAGAACGCCGCTCGACCTTAACCGGTTGGGACGAAGCCGAGCTAGACCACCAGGGCGGAGACTCGATGAACTAATGATTTCTTTTCCCATGAATTTTTTGCCAGTCTATTTGAACTTTCAGTTGAGGTTATTACCGTGAGTCAGTTTCTTTCAAACTACCGAGATTTTCTCAAACAAGCTACCAAGAGCGATAAATATCATGGTTTCGATGTTAGAGCACTGGTTCGCGTTGAGCCAATGTTGAGTTTTCTCTTTCACGACTGGTGGAGAGTCAATTTCAACGGTCTGGAAAAATTGCCAAAAGAAGGGCCAGCTCTAATTGTCGGCAATTCCGGCAGCTTCTTGCCCTGGCCGGCCACCATGTTGCTTTATGCTTTGATGTCATCGCGGGTCAATCCCCGCAGAGTGCATATCGTTGCCGACATGGATTGGATCAAAGACGAGCGCGTTTTTGCAACCTTTTCAGAGTTGGGTTTTGTCCCTTTCTCGTCTGCCAACATGAAGCGTCTTTTCAATAAAGGTGAACTGGTGGCAATTTTCCCGGAGGGAACAGCCGGGTTGGCCAGGCCGTTCTCCGCTCGGGAACGTTTAATTGAGTTTGACTGGGTAAAACTTTTACCTGCTGTCGAAGAAGGGGTGCCAATTTTCCCCATTGCGACCCTTGGTTGCGACGAAGCCATTCCGGTTTTAACTAATCTCGATAAAATGGCCAAACTGTTGAGTTTGCCATCTTTTCCGATTACGCCGTTCTTCCCCTGGCTGCCTTTCCCATTCAACCTGGCATCGCTGCCGACAAAATGGCACATGAGCATTCTCAAACCACTTTCATATGAGAAAGCAGAAGATCGCGATCTAGTTGAAGAAACTTCGATGAAGCAATCTCAGTTTGCCGAAGGCGAAATTCAAGCTGAGCTCAATCGTCTGTTGCGTTCGAGATGGCGGGCAAAATAAGCTCCTCGCTGTCTAATTTATTGGGCTGGCCGGTAATATGGCCATGAATATCAAAGCGCCATTGAGTTTGTTTCTTCTGCCGGCCCTGGTAATAATCACTGCCGCCGCCAGCTGCTTGCCCGCCTGCGCTTACTATGCAGAATATTTGCCAGCGGGAATTTGGAAGCAGCGCAAGAGAGTGCCGCAAAAAGTTGTAACCCTTGATTTCGGCCACGATTGGAGCGCTCAAGTTTCTGGTGTCACGCTAAAAAATATAGAAGGTAAGTTCACCGCCAGTGGTGTCGACAAAAGTGGTCGACCGTGGTCACTTAGTGAAAGCGAAGATCGCGGATGGGGCGGCTCTTGTTATAGAGCAGACCTTGATAAAAACGGCGTTGAAGACATACTTGTGCATTTTCCCAATGCTTCAAATGGTTATCCATTTTCGACTCTGGTTATTTTTTTCGTCGATAAAGATGGCGTGGCCCATCGAGAAGAAGTAGTGAGCCGATTTTCAGCTGAGAAAACCGGCATCGCCGACCTGATTGAAACTAAAGACGGAACAATGGTGCTAGTGCAAGATCTCGCTTATGGCCGCCAGGGCAAGCGTGAACTTGGCTATTGGCGTTTCAGCGCTCTGCGGGCGCAGCAGTGCCATCTAGTAGAAGCACCGTCTATGTGCGCCGTGCCCTTACCCGCCTATGTTTTTTTCACCATCAAGCCCAATCATTTGCTCTCAAGTAATGCCACTCTTTTAGAGCAACACTACAAACACAAAAACTAAGCAGGCCGCGGCGCGCCGCCTAACTGATCGGCCTTCTGATTGCCAACAGTCCCCATGCCTGCTTTCAATCTGTCTTTCTCATCGGCGATTTTTTTACCGATTTCTATAAGATTGGCTTGTATGCGCTCAAGCTTAGGAAAGAGGTCTTGTTCTTCCTCTTTGATGTGATGCTCGACCATCTCGCCTAAGACTTTGACTTTACCCTCGATGTTCGGCTCATCTCCTTTCATATCGGCAACTTCTGCCATGATCAATTTCAAAGCGTGGTGCTCTTCGATGGCTTCAATTGTTTTGGGGTCGTCGGCCATCACCGGATAAAGGTGCTTTTCTTCAGCGGTTGCATGCACTGCTAGTTCGGTGACAATGGTGTTTATAAGCTTGACACGTTCCTGCGGGTGCTTGAGTTTGGTAAATTCTTCGAACATGGCAACATGATCGCGGTGGTCTTTTTTCAGCAAATCGATTGCATTGGTAGGCGTCATTGATGTTTCCTTATCACTCATCTGTGTAGGTTGCCTAGACTGGCGGGGTGCCCTTTTGTTCCTCCGGGCCCCCCATGGAACGAATTACCAGACCTGAAAATGCACGCGGCGTAAAAACGCCCATAATCGCCGTCACAGCTAATGCCATGTCCGGCGATCGGGAAAAGTGTATTGAAGGGGGGCCGACGATTATTTAGCCAAGCCGTTTTCAGTGGACGATCTTAAGCACAAAATCGCTGACTGGGTCGCCTGATTTAACCGTAGTTACTCGTTGGTTACAGCAATCTCAGGCTGTTCTCAATTGAGAGACTTCGCGCAAGATGCGGTAAAGCGTGATTTGAGCTCGATGAGCAACGTAGGGATTTTCGTCTTCTGCCAGAACTCGCAGCACCGCAATTGGTACCGTATAGCTTTCGGCGATGCGTAGTCTAACGTCAGGATGAGGATCTCTTGCCAGTTTCCAGATGGTTTTAATTGATGTATTGATATTTTCTGCCACGGCCGCACGCACGAGTGAATCATCGTGAGTGGCCAATCTGGCTAAAGTTGTGCTGTGAGTTCTTGGATTTTCGGCAATGCGTTCGAGCAATTGAAGATTGGCATTGCGTGTAAGGTGTTCCAGCACAGGTGGTGGCGTGTTTGGATTGATGGCGAGTAGCCAACGAATTTTCGCTGCTTCCAGTGCAGCCTGTGTATTGAGCTGTCTTTCGCCAGTTTTTTTCTTAATTGTCTTAGTCACGCCTGATTCCGGTTGAGAATCGCCTTCGCGGTTGCACAGTAACACTTTGAGCGCCTCCTTGATCTGCTTATCTGGTTTGTCCCAATGGAAGGAGTATAAAAATGAAAGGTCGTACTCCACATTGGGCTTGCTCTCACCACGTCGGGCCGCCTGAAAAAGTTCGGAGAGAGCTAAGCCAGCGCACTGGCTGGTAAGGTTTGGAAGCGATGTTCTTCCCTGGGCATCGAGGTGTTTGCGTTTCATCCTTGAATATCCCTGGTTGTCCCTGGGTTCAGACACTATAGGCGTCTGTATCTATTATTCACGGCTCTGGCAAGGACCATGTTCAGGCTACCCTATATATCTATATAGGTTTGCTGTAATTGGCATGAATTGAAAAGTCCCCGTCGACGCGGGGACTCAAGTGTTGTTGCGCTTCTTGATGCAAGTGCGAGATGCACGCGCGGGCGTTCTTTGAGAAGTGTCTTGTGTCTATACGCCAGGCTGGTTTTCTCGACAAAAAAACGAAAAAATTTTCTCTTTGGCGGCATACTGTCACGTTCTACAGCGAACCAGAGCTTTTTTAACTGGTCGTGATTGTTGATGGTGCCAAAAGTTTGCAGCGGGTTGCTGTTGGCAAAAGATCTGTATTTGACGTTTGGCAGCGACTGACTTTTTTACCATATACAGGGGTTTTCTCGCCAGATATAGCGGTAAACCCCGGTACTGCTGCGGTCATTCTGGGAATAAAAGATGATATCCCGGAGTCACGGTAAATACCTTCTGCTTTTATGAGGCTCAAATGTCTCCTACAGACGATTCTCCTGACCTGAACGATACAGATATACAGCAACAAAGAGAAAAACACTGGAAGGCTGTCAACGACCCTGATACGACAATCCAAGACCTTGAAATCATCATTAGCGCCGGATGTCTGGGCCTGGTCAGGCGGGCGGCTGAGCACCCACAGGTAACGCTCGATGTGATCATTGCCCTTTCACAGCATGAGGATCCGGAGGTCAGAGCAGCGGTGGTGGATCACCACCAGACATCCGCCGACCTGCACTGGCGGTTGGCTACAGATGACTCCGCCGATGTTCGGTATGCCATTGCCGAGAGTTATCTAGTCGATATGGACGTCATAAGCTCACTTTTAGAAGATGCGAACCCTTATGTCTCGCACAGAGCCAGGACCACATTGAAAAAACGCAATATTCATCTGCTTGTAGCTGCTGAGATTCCCGAGCTCGAAAATCCGCCCCCAGCCAATGGCTCCGACCACTCGGCTGCTCATTAAGCACTTCAAGTATCAGGCACGTATAGTATAGTGTTTGAGCCCCGGCCCTTTGGGCATGAAAAATTAAGCGGGAAACAACGGGCTTGTTGGCATAAATGGCTGGAGAAATGGCGGAACCTGAATCTGGTAAGCAATCACTGAGTTTTAGTTTTGATTCTTTAGCCGACGAATTAGAAGGTAAGGAAGCCCCTGCCAGTTCGGCCAAAGACCTGACTGACAAACTTTTTAACGTGGTTTACGGCGGCCAGAGCGGAGTGGTGCAGAAAGAGGAGCAAACCGACTTCTCTCTTTTTGGCCGTCGCCTGGCTCAAGATGTGCGGGTTGATCTTGGTGATGGCGCCGGGAAAATTCACCACAGCAATGGTGATCTGACAGTTTTCAATACGCTCAACTCATACACCCAAACCACTGATCAAGGCGGCTTTTACAGAGTGGGAGCCGACGCAGAGAAACAAGTGATTTTTCACTTGCGGGGCGACGGTGACATTGACATTATTGGCCCTGGATTCGACGACACTTTGCATTTGACCAGGGGCGAAGAGAGTAGTATCTGGAATAACGAGAGCGGTACTCTTACTATTACTCTCAATCAAATCAGTGGCGAAACCTCAGTGATTTTTAATCCAGCTAAAAAATAGGTTCGCCCTCAAGTCTGACCGCTGGTTTCTGCTTGAAAGGCAGCCACGGCTCCGTCTTCTACGTCAAAATAAATACTTATTGGATTACAGCAAACTTCGCAATCTTCAACGTAAGTTTGCCCACCGGCTGTCAGATCGAGCAGCATTGAAATTTTTTCCCAGCAGTATGGGCAGCTGAAAAAGTATTCTTCCAACATATTCAATTACCTTGATTTTGAAATTAGTCCAGTTAGTGCACCATATACGGTGCAATGTGATTTTTGCAAGTGACTAGACATTTTGATGGAGAAAACATTTTTCTTCCCCTGCAGTGTGCAACCTGTTGCAATCGACTTCGCTGCAGCTATCTGGCCCGCACTCAGGCCCCAGGGCTTGCCAGAGTGTCTGTCGATATTTCAGTACTAACGCAGTCTCGTGCTCACCCGCTGCCATGACGGCCTCACTGGCAAGAAAGTTTTGCAAGTGAGACTTGTCTCTGGCGATGACAAAGAGCCCGGACTCTTCCTTTTCGGCATTATAAGAAGCATAAAGGTAGGGATTAACTCTATCTATCACCTGACAAAAATGTTCAAAGTTGACATTTATTTCCGGCTGACCAAAATGATCTTGAAAGCCCATTAACAACGGCTCTAATTCTGTGCGAGTGTTCTGTTTGTCCACAATCATTAGTGCTCGACTAGCGCCGTCATAAAGGTCAGGCATCGCTCTTAGCGGCGGGCTCAAAACATAATTGGCCATAACCAGCCAGTCTTCTCTGTCGCTATACATGAAACCCGCCCGCGCGCCGTCATAATGAGTGGCTAACAAGCAAAAGCGTTCAGGCAGTTCGATGGCATTGAATACATCTACATTGCCCAGTTCTTGCGAATAGAGCCAGTGATGGTTTTTATGATTGCCTTCGCTCAAGTGTAAAGTGAACTGGAAGTCTTGCCCGCTCAGCCATTCGTCGATGCTTGGTAAAGTCATAGCAAAGCAGTCTTAATTAGCCCACGCTCGAAGGATGCTCGGGCTGGTAGCCATCGGCACGTTCTTTGCCCTGGTTAGTAACATAGAGCAAATCGTGATCGTAAGGTGTTGCACCTACCAGCATCTGTTCGGCAAGCCAACCGAGAGCAACATCGACAGCATGCTTGACGTCTTGCTGCACGTCCGGATGATAGTCAGACGCCAGATGGTCTACCACGTCTTGACGCTTGTTGTTTGGTTCTTTGGCCAAATGGAGAATATGCAAAATATGATGGCCGAGGGTCTCCGGCTCAAGAGCGACAACTTTTTTCGGATCGGGATATGAATCCTTAAGGGCTTTCATCATTGCCTCCTGAGGCTGGCGGTCGCTTAGTGAGTGATAATTTAGCATAACTGGGCGGCAACAGTTTTAAAGGGCAATTTCTGCAGCCGCGCTTAAAAAGTTAGCGGAGCCGCTGCGGCCAATCAATGTGGAGGTTACAGTGCCGTCAGCACCGACAAATACATACGTAGGAAGTGGCCCAATCTGCAATCGAGTGATCAGCTCAGAATCGGCAGAGTCAGCTGCCGCCTTATCAACATTAATGCGTCGCAAAATCACTTTGCTGCCGTAGCGATTTGCCGCTTCCCCGGCCAGAGCAGTCGTTTCGTCGCACTGGTGACACCAGGGTGCTTCAAAAATCAATATTTGAGGTGTGCCGGTGGTGGCAATTTTGGGCGCTTCGCCGGTAGCGGGTGCGGCGGCAGCGGACGGTGCTTCTTGAGAGTTGAACATCCAGCTGGCCACGTGCAATGCCGCCCGTTCATCATATTTAGTAGTCTTGGTTTGGCCATCTTCCAGTACTAGATGTTCGCTAGGTAAAGCGATGAAAGTTTTTTGCTTGCTGGCTACAGTGTTGAAAATTTGCCAGGTGCCCTCAGGCTTGACCAATTTATCGAGGGTGCCTTGCAGTACAAGCACTGGTACAGAGTCAATTTTTTTGGCAGCATCTGGTGACTTGTTCATAAACGCTTGAAACTGCATAAGTTCGTCGGCCGAGAGATCTTGACGGTTAAGCGGATCGGTCTGCCAAATGTGGCGCAGCTCTTGATTATTGGTGGCCTGGTCGATAATGCTTTTACCAATATCAAATTGCTTTTTCGGGCCGGTCATAAATTCCACTGCTACTTTAAGATCAGTGCCTGTGGTATCGAAACGCTCTCCCGATGGTGCTGATGATATTAGCCCGTTGAGCTCGGCTTGATACTCGGCTGCGGCCTGGATGGCGATGGCACCGCCCATTGATTCACCCAAAATGAATAAGGGCAGCTGGTTAGCCGCTTTTATAGCTTGAGCGGTGACGCCGATATCACCCAGAGTGGCTTTAAAATTAAGTTGCTCGTGTCCTTTGTTTTGCAGCCATGAGCCAAAGCCGCGAACGTCAATTGCATAAGTAGCGATGCCGCGTTTGGCCAGGCGCACACCCAGACTGTTAAAAGCATCGGTGTTGAGGCCAAGTCCATGAATGCAGAGCACTGATGCACGAGGTTTGACTTGCTCGTCAATCCAGCTGGCACAGGGCGGAAAACTGGGATAGAGTGCGTTGGATTTGGATTTGTCCTTACCGTCTTTGGGCACCACTGTCGGTGCTGTTGCCGGCGCCGAGGTTGGCACCACATTTTTCTTGGGCGTGAGCATGATGGGCACGCCAACATTGACACCTCTATCGTCATCACGATTGTTGATATGGGCCTCAACTGGCGGCTTGACGTTGGGTTCCTGGGCTGCAGCTGGAAAGTAGTTGAGCACGGTCAGGGTCAAAGTGGTCAGCGCCAGCAATCTGAAGCCGAGCGACAAAGTTGATTTGTTATTCTTGCTCAATTTAGTTGGCCTTAACCATTTTCGTTGGCATAATCCCTAAGGCTGCCAGTTTGCGCTTCAGCTCAGGCATGGCTTTGCGAGCGGCTTCGATGCCGGATTCAACGCCCGATCTGCCGTCTTTCTTATTGCGTGAAATCAAAGAGATGCCATTGGTATTCGGATGAATAGTGATGTCGGCCAGTTCGTTTGGTTGTTTATCAATGTTGTAAAGCTGGATTTTTAGAGCCTGGGTACTGACTGAGCCTGCTTTTCTAAATGTCTTGAGTGGCACTGTCTCTAAGTCTTCGTCGATGTTGATGGCAATGATAAAATCAGCGCCCATCTCGCGCACATGATTGACAGGCAAGTTGTTAATGAGGCCACCATCACAATAGAGGTGATCACCGATTTCGACAGGTTTGCGCAAACCAGGCACAGCTGTGCTTGCTTGCAAGGCCTCACCAAGATTGCCTTTTGTCAAACGATGGCTGTTGCCGTCAACTAGATCGGTTACTACTGCGGCAAAAGGTATGTGAAGTTTGCTTATTTCGTTGTTGTCGCCGGCCAGGCGGTTGGCGTATTTGCGGAACTTGACGCCGCGATAAAGACCATCGTAAGGGTGATAGCCAACCAGTCTCGGTAAAAACATAATCGGTGCAACGGCGATACGCAACTTCAAATCAACAGGCATGAAATTTCTCATCAGCTCTGAATCATCAAAACGGTCGGCCAGTTCGTCAATGGAGAAACCGGCGGCATAAAGGCCGCCAACTACAGCGCCGATACTGGTGCCGGCGATTAGATCTATTGGAATGCCTTCTTCTAACAACACTTTCAGAACGCCTACTTCAGCGGCACCGCGGGCGCCACCACCACCTAAAGCCAGGCCGATTTTAGGACGGTCTTTTTTAGAAGTGACAATAGTGTCGGTCACTCTTTGAACTGTGTTGGTTTGAATTTTTTTAGTGCGGCCGGTATCGGTCGTAGTGGTGGTTTGCGTGGTAGCGGTGCTTTCGGTGGCCGGTAAAATTACATGTTCGGCTGTAGAACCTTGAATCGGGGTCACCGTACCATTGCCGGATTGAGCAAGGCTGAATTGTGTGGCACTGCAAGAAAGTGTGAGTGCGCAAAAACCTGCTAATACTGACGTAGCCTTCATTAATCTGAAACCCCGAAACTGATTTAATATGAGGTACTTATTCTATCAAATGTAGCCTTTGTGCAGCCTTGCGGAAACGCTAATGTTCATAACTAGCAATAGTGCTCTTGAAAAGTGGAGAAAGGGCCGCTATTTAGCGTAGACTTGGGTATAGGGAATAATCACCCAATTAGCATCATGAAAGCGGCCAATGATTTCCTTCAAGCTTAAAGGCGTGCCTACCCTCTTCATCAAGGGTTTCACAGCCGACGATATCGAGACCATGTTGAATTTTGCTCGAGATGCGAGCGCCAATAACCGCACTACGAACAACACCATTCTTTTCATTGATACGCCGATCACCGCGCCTACCGTCGAAGCAGTGCACAAGCTCAAAGAAGAAGGCTTCCGCGTAGTTTTTCGCGATCACCACGGTATTGACGGGGAAGCAACAAACGACCGCGATCGTCAGGTCTCTATGGCAACCGCCAAGCTTGTGCAGTTGCTTGGTGACGACTGTCGCATTACAGTGCGGCGCCTGCATCCGGCCTGTTCCACACTGGTTGAAGTGGGCGAATTTGCGAACGCGCTCGCCGTGATTGCCGATCCTGATCCTGATGGATTGACCGCCGCCATGAAAGCCGTGGGCATTTATTACGATCAATTAGACGAAGACGCTGCATTGCTCGATGGCGAGCCGTCTTTGCAGGTGACCGGTTCGCCTATGTCGGCCCTGCTGGCCAAAGGTGTGGCCACACTTCCCCCTTATGATCCGTCAAAACCACGAGAGCGCGAAAAAGCGTTGCAACAATTATTTATTCGCTGGGTTGCGGCAGTGAATGGTGACCCTCGAGCGGCAGCAGCTCTTGAGGCCGGTGTCGAAGCCTATGATCAAGCAGTTAAAGTGGCTCAAGATTTAGCCCCCACCGCTAGTGAAGTGGCACCAGGGGTGATGCTGGTTGATACCATTGAATCTGATTTATATGATCCGGGTACTTTGATGGCACAGCTGGAAAAACGCTCGGGCTGCAAAATAACGGTGTTGCGTAAAGACAAAGGGCCCATCGCCGCTTTGCACGGCATTCAATATAGTCTTGCCGTCACTAAAGCTTTTCAATCGCAAGTAAATTTGCAAAATGTTTTACCGCCGCAGACAAAATCAGATCCGAAACTCGGCGTCATTAGCAATGTCACTTTTTTGTTGCATGTGTCAGATCTGGTCTGGCATGAACAAGTCTTACCCGCTTTGCGATTATTGCCATGAGAATAAAGCTGTCTCTGCTGAAACACTTGATGGCACTAATTCTTGGGGTGACAGCTTTTGCTCTGCCAGCCTGCGCGCAGTATGGTGGCATTCCAGTTGGCATTCCCAAATTTGTCTTTAAAGACGGTCAAACCCACATGGCTGGAAAAGCGTTCGGCGTCAACTGGTTCAAAGGCCGCAAACTTTTGATCGCACCATATCACCTGCTTGGCCCCGCCGGTGGCTTTGGTCACTATGTCGACCCGCGCAACTTGCCCACTGAAATAACTGCTGTAAACGTTATGGATTTACAACGTAGACAGGTAGTCGCTACCGCCGGTCATGCTTTGACCAGTTGGGCCTGTCCTGTTGAGCGCTCTAATGGCGATCTTGGTGGCGACCTCATGGCTTTTGAGCTTCCTGGTCGCTGCAATCTTCCGGTGCTCACCATCGCCCCGCCTTTGCTGCCGGCGAAAACGAAAGTCTGGGTGCTTACCAAAACAAATAATTCCACCGGCACTACGGCCGATCGTTATGCCGGAGAAGTCACCAGTTGTTATCGCACGGCTATGGTTTTGAAAATGGATCAGGTGGTGGATGCTGCTGCGTCCAGTGGTTCTCCGGTGGTCAATGACAAAGGTCAGATGGTGGGAATGATGGTGGGTACTATGGATGACGCGCGACGCAATGTGGCGTGCATTCCTGCCCAGAATATATATGAGCGCTTGCTGAAAGAAGTAGGGCAATAAAATTGTTTGCGGCATTCGTAGGAGGATGGAATGAAAAATAGAATTGCTTTTGTGTCGGCTCTGTTTGCGGTTTTGACTTGTTCTTTATCAATTACCGCCGCGCAATCTCAAGAAAATGGTTCTCAGCCACACTCAACTCCTTTGCCTATGAGCGCACCGCCTGGAGCTACTGCTCTGCCTGTGAGCACTATGTTAGTTACGACGACAATGAATGTAGACGGTTTTCGCATCAGAGAATATAAAGGCATCGTGCGCGGAGCAATGGTGCGCGAGCCCACAATCGGTCAAAGTTTTAAGGCCGGTTTTCAGGGCATGTTCGGCGGCAAAGTCGGTGCTTATGTGAACATGTGCGATCAGGGGCGGCAGCAATCTTATGATGCGATGGTGGCTAAAGCTCAGGCTCTTGGTGCCAATGCCATAATTGGTGTGCAGTACGACAGCAACTCATTCACTGTCGATCAAAATCAGTTTGCTACCGAAGTTGTTTGCTACGGCACTGCTGTTTATGTCGAACCGATTCGCTAATTAAGGTTTATTGATCAGTCCGCCGCCGGGTGCTTCTTTGTCACGAGGCAGCTTTTCCAGGAAGGCGACAATGCCCTTGTGGTCTGCGCCGGGATGATCGAACTGCGCACTATCGCGAGCAATTTCTAAAGCGTCATCGGTTTTGACGCCACGAGAAACTATCAATTTGACCATTTGCAGGTCACCGACGATGGTGGCATTGTCGAGCAGAGTCAAATAGTTGTCGTCCATATGTTCGAGATCGTAGCCAGCCATCAGCAAATCTTTTAACGCTTTCATATCGCGTTCTCGCAAAATCCGTTGCACTTTCGTCTCGTCTGCCGGAGCTTCAATAACTGGCTCTGGTGGCGGATCTTTTAAATTAAAGAGAAATTGGTCAAAGCTCGGTGCCACTGGCAAGATGCGGTCTGCTAAGTCTTGCTCGGCCGGCGCAGGGTTATTAATCAGTGAGTGATCCCAGAAGTAGACATGACCATGATCTTGCTCACGGATGGAAAGGCAAATCAGATTGCCCATTGAATCATAAGCGATGGGCAGCAAGCCCTGGGGCAGTCTGAGCTTGTGAGTTTCAAGATAGTGCCGCAGATCTTGATCGGTGTCATTCAACCCTAGAATATATCGGCAGTCAGAGCCGCTTTCAGAATCTTTGAACTGAAAGCGATTGGGCTCGGGGCAAGCACCATTAAACTGCAAAAGAAATTCGCGATATGGCGCCGGCAGTGGGCTGCCCAGCTCGCGCTCGAAATTGGCCAGATTTTCTTCGGTGGCGGGGTCGAATGTATCGTATAAGGTCGGGCCTAGCATGTGGTTTATCTATAAAAGGGGCTCGTCAATAATTATGCTACATTCCCCGGAGGTTTTCTCCTGTCGGCTTCTTCTCAGCTCGTTTGGCGCATAATTCGTTCATATTTCAGTTGTAAATAGAGTAAAGTTTTTGGCAATTACATAGACTGCATAGTCTTTTGCCCCATTTAGTGAGGACTCCATGACCACCAAAGTCAGTTTGTCACCGGTGTTTGCCTGCGCACTGAGTCTGTCGCTTCTGGTTTTGTCCATAGCCGCAGCAGATGGTAAGGCTGGCCATGACGTCAAAACAACCAAACTGATCAAAGGCGTCAGCTATTCCAGTGGACCTGCCATTAATAACGATCAAGCCTTGAAGACCCAATTACAAGAGCTAACCCGCGTTTTGGCCGCCAGTGATGCCGCTGGAGTAGCTAAGCTCTGGGCCCAGGACGGAACTTATACAAACGAAGACGGCCAGACCTGGCAGGGCCGCTCAGCTTTAGAGAAGCGTTTTGCCGGTGTGTTTGCCAGTCAGGGTCGCATTTTGATTGATTTCATTCCTACCAGTACGCGCTATTTATCTGACCGCGTGGCCATGGTAGACGGTTTCGTCAAACTCAAAGAAGAAATGGCCGGTGAGCCTGAGACCAGATTTTCTATGGTATTTCAGAAACAAGACGATGGCACCTGGTTGATGGCATCGGCCAGTGAAACTCACTATCTGGCAACTGCACCGGGTGATCATTTAAGGCCCCTTCGCTGGCTAATCGGTGACTGGGCAATCGCTAAAGACGGTTCATCCATGCAGCTTAAAGCTGAGTGGGCGGCAGACAAAAAATTCATTCACATCACACAAAAAGTGAAAAAATCCGATCGTGCCAACGCACTAGATAGCCAGCAAATTATCGGTTGGGATCCGCGCAGCGAGCAAATCGTCTCATGGAGCTTTGACGCTGTAGGCGGTTTTGGTTCTGGAGTTTGGCTCAAGCGCGGAGACAAGTGGATGATCGATTCTTCGGGTGTCGAACAAGACGGACGCATCACTAGAGCCACCGATATCATGGGTCCAGACGGGCTTAATGCCTTTTCCTGGCAGTCTGTCAGACGCAGCGTTGATGGTCAGCCTTATACAGACACAGTGCCTTTAAAAATTCAAAGACAGACGGTAAAACTTTAAGAGGGGCGAGATATTACTTGTGAAAATTAGAGCTGCTTTTCTTTTAGCAATTACTGTCAGTGCCCTGGCTAGTCCGATGGTAACAATGGCACCCGCGGCCGCTCGCGGTTTTGGTGGTGGTGGCATGCGCGGTGGCGGTGGATTCGGCGGTTTTCACGGTGGCGGCGGTTTTGATCGTGGTGGCGGCGGTTTTGATCGCGGCGGCGGTGGTTTTGACCGCGGTGCCTTTGGCGGTGGCGCATATGGTGGCGATCATTTCGGTGGCGGCTTTAATTCTTACTCCGGCATGCATGGCGATGCCGGTCGCTTTGCCGGATCTGACAATATGGGCATTCGCAATTATGGTGGTATCACCGGCGGCCCTGCCGCCGCTGGACATCTACCAACTGATGGTGGCCTCGCCGGTTTTGCCGGCAATCGCGCCAATATAGCTCATAATCCCACTAACATCGATTCGAATCGCTTAAGTGCGCAGGGCACCAGTGTTCGTAGTTCCTTTAACCATGATGGCTTCAATCACGATAATTTCACAAACGTCAGTGTCAATCATTATGGTGGCTATCACGGCGGTTATGGTGGTTATGGCTATCACGGGTACGGTTGGGGCGGCTATCCCGGCGGCTGGTATGCACCAGGCTGGTCACCCGCTGCCGCATGGACATTCATGGGCGTCTCAACCCTGACATCATTTCTTGGAATGGGTATGATGGGTGCCGCTATGTCTGGTGGTGGCAATGGCGGTGGCAACACAACCAACAACATCACATATGAAGGCGACAATGTTTATGAGAATGGGCAACCCCTAGGAACGTCCCAGCAGTATTACCAGCAGGCTCAGCAGCTGGCTTCGGTGGCCACAGCACCGCAAGAATTTACTGCTCAGCCCGCAGTTGCATCTGCGGCAGAAAACGTGGGCAACGATCAAAGCGACGGTTATGGGCAAACTGCCGATTCAGCTCCAACTACTGCGCCGGCGAATTATAACGACCTTAATGAGAAATGGCAGGCTCTTGGAGTGTTTGCTCTGGCTGAGCCAGGCCAGACAGATTCGAATATGCTTATGCAGCTCGCTATCAATCAAAAAGGAATACTGCGTGGCAATTATGCCAACCAACTGACAAACGAAAATTCTCAGATATATGGTGCCCTTGATAAAAAGACACAGAGAATTTCGTGGACCATAGGCGGAAATAACAGCACCGTATTTGATACCAGACTTTCTGACTTGGTCAAAGATGATAGTCAGGTGCTGGTGCACTATGGCCCCGACAATACAAAAAACATGGCTTTAATTCGTTTGCCTGCGCCTAAAGATGAGGCTAAACCGTCACAGCAAGCAAGCTAATAAAGCCTGAAGCGCAAGCCTTAGTCGCGGTCGTGCATTTCGCGTCTGGCTTCGCCGTAATGTTTGGCTGCCCTTTCTCTTTGGTGACGTGCGTGTCTTTCATGCATGCGGGCCATAAAACCATGACCTTTGGCTCTGCTCACCCGGGCGTTGTGTTCGGCTTCGCGGGCGTCACGCATATCTTCACGCGCATCTTTTCTTTCTTCATAAGCATCGTGTCTGTCTGCCAGGGCAGGTTGAGCTGCGGAGCTGAAGGCCGCGCCACAGACCATCAGGGCGGTTAGTCCAAAAACATGCAATCGTCGTGAGTTCATTTTTAAATCGAATTTCATTGCCAATTCCCCATAAAATTTGTTTCGCGTCGGCGATGTGCTCTTAGACCGGCGATCGATAAGAAAGTTCCAGAAAAGGCTATCAGGCGCCAATTGCCCGTATAATTACCGAACCTGGCTTGAGGAATTTCCATGTCTTGTAAGTGGCGTACGTTCGTCTGTTCTGTATTAACTATTGCCGCCCTGGCCGGTTGTTCCAGTCTTAAGCCGGCCCCTGTTGTCAAAGGCAAATGGGGATTCATCAATAAGAAGGGCACTTTTATCTTCAAACCGCAGTTTGAAGAAGCATCCGAATTTACTGAAAAAGGCGCCATAGTCAGGCAAGACAAACGCTTAATGCGACTTCAGGCAAACCCACCGGGCGAAGCTACTGCTCCTGTTGGGCCTGATGACAAGCCTGTGCTCGACCCGCTTCCCGCCATTGAGTGCGCTCAAGCGGGCGAGAAAAAATTTAAAATCATGGATGGCGATAAAGTTTTCTTTGATCCGGCATCAAAAGATGAGCTACCTAAGGTGCTGGCAGACGGCGGATTCGTCTGCGCCAAATTCGATACCCAATACGCCTATATTGACAAGACCGGCAGCCTTGGCATCCCGCGGTGGTTTCCGGAAGCCAAACCATTTGCAGATGGACGCGCGGCAGTAAAAGAGAATGGTCGCTGGGGATATATAAATAAGAAGGGTATTTTTGTGGTGCCGCCCAAATTTTTGGATGCTGGAACTTTCTTCGATGGTTTGGCACCGGTAAAAGTACTTGATGATACTCCGCCTACTTAGAGCAGCTAATTAGTTTCCTGGGCACTGCAATTGGCCAAATATTTTCTTGCCCTCTTCACTCTGGTTCTCTTATGCGGGCTTACTGCCTGCGGCAAAACTCTGCAAAATGTTGAAAAGCAAACTGTGAACGCGGCAGTAGATGTTCCTGTCACTGACCCTGTGATTCGCCGATTGACCGAAATCACCTCCAGTGTAGAGATCGTGGCAGATGGTGAGTTCAATGCCGGCAGTTATCAGTTTAAGAATATGCTGGTGGCAGTGCAGCCTAATACCAGATTCCATCTCAGTCTGACTCTGCCGATTAAAAACGCCAGTTTGATTTCTACGGCAGCAGCGACCGGATCATTCTCCACCACTGAAATGATTTCCATTAACGGCATTCCGGTGCCAAAAGAAATTGACCTGGAAGAAGGCAAAGTTAGCGCGCAATTTGATCTGGCCCGTTCTATGGCAGCATTCTTTTTCAGCCTGCTACAGGCCGGCAGCGAAAGCAACGATCTTCGCGCCATGATTGACTCTGCGCAAATACAAAAGGCAACTTTACAGTTGCGTGAAGGGTCCGTACTGGATTTAGAGGGCCGCGCAATTGCAGTTGGTCCTAAGTCTAGTTTTACTTTCAATGATGTCGTCATCGATCACGAATTCAACTATCGCGGCGAATGCACAATCGCCCTGAATTTTCTCAAAGGTTGCCGCTGGGTGGGCAAAAAGGTCAACTGCGAGTTTGACGGTGGCCTGGCTAATTTGCGATTGATTGCCACCAAAGTCAACGATGAAATTGTGCTCTCTTTAGATCCCGAAAAACCTAAAAAACAGGTATTGACACTGCAGCCTTGTGTCTTTAGATTCGGCAAGAATAAGCGATCTAGCACCACCAGTCGCAAGGTCGACATCGATTTGAAAGACTTTCGCTGGCGCCACGGGCAGGGCGAGAATTTTTCAATTATGCACATGCTCGGCTTGATGAAATTGCTGCACACTGATCTCGATTTAAAAACAGACACTCATGAGACTCTTGCGCTCTTTCCAGATGTAGTGCACGCAAAGTTGGAAATTACTGAAGACGAAAAAGGTAAGGCCACACATTTTTCTACCACCGGTTTTGCCCGCGCTGCCGAAGGTCAAATCACCATTGCCAAAAAGACCACTCGACTGGTGCTTTTCCTCGCTGAAACCGTGATTGGTCCTGTGTCTTTCGATAAGGCCGGTGACCTTGAGATTTTCCTTGAAAAAGGTGTGGCCAAGTTGAAAAAACTTGAGTGGCATGGCAACAAAAGTCAGTTTTCTTTAGTAACCGCCGGCCTTTCTACACTTTCTTTGCCTCAAGGCATGCTTGTAGAAAAGTCTGCTGCTGCGGGTGCTAAGACACATTTGAAGCTGCCACTTACAGTGCGCCTGGGCCAAGCTACCATTAAAGGTGGTGGCAACGAAGTTAAACTGACTGATTTGTCTGGCGAAATACTGGTTGATGTCGATAAAGAAGTGGAGTTGACCAGCAAGCTGGACTTTTCTATTCCGGATTCGAAAATGTTTGGCCATCAACAAGCTGATGTTAAAGTGCGCGGCCTCGACCTGTCGGTCTATCAAGGTAAGTCAAAAATTCATTTGCGCGATTGCTCTGTACTGGTGCCTGAGCAGGTCCTAGTAGAAGCAATCACCAAACATATTCCGACTGAGTTTTCTTTTGATCTGAATAAAAAGCTCTCTGAAAATAAGCGTTGGCGCTATCGCAACGCTACGGCCACAAAAGTCAGCGTCACTAATTTCAAGGTAACGCAAATGGATCCTAAGCCACCAAATATTGTCAATTTCGATGCTGAAGGCGACGTCACCCTCGACGGCACCATCGAGAAGACTGCACTGATAGGTGGTGGCGGGAAAGACGATGATGTCGCCAAACCATCCAGCGAAGATAAGCACGAGAATAAACACAAAAAAGACAATAAGCACGACAAAGAGAACAAACAAGAAACAGGCAAAAAAGAAGATTCAGACAGCAGTGAAGTTGCAGACAGTGAGTCACACAGCAAGTGGCAACTCAAGCCCTGGAATCTATCTGGTCACCTTGAGGGTTCAGGCAATGTCAAATATCATTTTGTACCCAGTGGGCGGGGTCTGAAAAGCTTGCTCGAGTACGACTTGACCATGAATGTGCCGCTTCCTTCTGACCTGCAATTAGATTGGAGCCATGTTGCCTCGGGAATTCTCAAGTTTGCCGAGAAGCGCATGATTGTTGGTCATCTACGCAAAGTAACCGTGCCGCTCAAATATCATCATCAGCTGGAGTTGTTCAACAAAAATTCTGCTATGTCGCGTACGTTCAATATTGTGCAGCTTTCTGTTAAGCCGGTGAGCACAGCCATGCAAGTAGATTTTGCCGCAGAAGGCAGCTTTTAAAAGCTAATTGATCATCACCGCTTTAATCAAGCGCTTCTGCGCCACTAGCGGTGCAATTGCGGCACCCAGAGCTTTTAAGCGATCAGTACTCTCATGCTCTTTGACGGCAGCCGAGTCAGCATATAGTTCAGTCAACCAGATGCAATCCGTATCAAGGGTGCCGTCTTCTTTAATTACTTCCAGCACATCAAAGCGCAGGCAACCTTTTTCTTCGTCCTGGCTGCGTTGAGCATGCTCGCGAATTAGTTGTTCAAATTGTGGACGGGCTCCGCTATTTAGTTGAAATTCAACGATGATGGCAATTTGTGGCAAAACAGTTTCCTTTAGATCTGTCTGCTTATTGTACGTTTGTCACGGTACTTTATCGATATTGACAAAGGTCGATTCCATGTCGCCGCCTTCCTCACGCTGATCGTTTTTAATGATCGTCAGAGGCACCGCCATCCAAAATTTGGAGCCTTTGCCTGCCACGCTTTCCATGCCAAGTTCGCCTTTCATGTTTTCAGCGAACTGTTTACAAATGCTCAGACCAAGGCCGGTGCCGCCGAAATGCTTAGCAATGCTTGAATTGGCCTGGCTGAAAGCCTCGAACAGTTTGGACTGTTGCGCCGGTTCAATGCCGATACCTGTATCTTCTACGGCGAAGCGCAGCCATATTTTCTCGGCATCGGCTTTTTCCGTGTTTACCCGAAGAGTGACCGAGCCGGTCTCCGTAAATTTAATGCCGTTGTGGGCAAAATTTATTATCACCTGTCTGATTCTCAGCGAGTCTCCTGCCAGCTCAGCGGGTACGTCGCCGTGCACAAGTGATGTAAGCGCAAGTTTCTTTTTCCGTGCTACCGGTTCTACTATGTCGACTACTTCCGCCACCAGTTCTCTAATGTTAAAAGGCTCGGCCGTGGTCGAAGATTTCGCTTCCACCCGCTGCATATCAAGCAGTTCATTGAGAACCTGCATCAAGCGTGTTGATGCAGCGTAGGCCGTCAGAGCAATTTCCTTTGTTTCACCCTGCAGAGGCTCTTGTGATAATAATTCGGTCAGGCTCACTACTCCTGAAAGCGGTGTGCGCACTTCATGGCTCACCAACTGCGCAAAGCGCGTCTTGTTGGCCGCTGCCTCCAGAGCTTCTTCTTTGGAGGCGATAGCCTGGCGCAAAGCCTCGGCGCGCTCGGCGTCAAGTGAACCAATGGTGGTGGCTACCCGGAGCACGGCCAGGGGTAAAAAGACGACAATAAGTACTGCTGCAACCATCAAATTGATATTCTTCCACTGCTCAAAGCCGCCAGCCAGGCCAATCAGGGGAATGAGGGCAAGCCATGGCAATAGACGCCTGATGACAAAACCGCCCAGGGTCGGTTCGACCATAATTTTGGTATGGCCTTCGCCGGCCCGCATAAGAATGAGACTGCAGCCTGCCGCGCTGAGCATGATGCTCAAAGTGACAGCAATTTCAGTGCCGCCCCAAAATTCCTTTAATAAGGCAAGACTAAAGGCATGACCGAGAAGGGCAAACTGGCCAATAGACAATGTGACGAAAGCGAGTACTTGATCAATATTTGTTTTGCGGCCATAGGCCAGCTGCGACAAAACCGCGCCCATGGACAAACTGAAGAAAGCGATGGCCGCATTTGCCGCCATTCTCCCGGGCACCGACGTGGCGCGAGTATTGGGTTGCTCAATGGTAAATAGCTGATCAATGCCGACATTCCAACCGCTTAACCATTCGATCAAGGTGATACCAGATACGGCGGCAGCCGTAATCGCCAGGGTGATAGGAACGACTCGGGAAACTTTGGTCAGGCTGAGCAAAACCGAGACACTGCAAAGAATCAGACAGAGGGCGGCATTGACTTTAATAAGAGAGCCCAGCCCAGTCTGATTTTGCAAAAATTCTACGTGCAGCAGGGCGCCAGAAAGAGCGACGGCACCATATAGCCCTGTAAGTAAAGACAGACCTGCACACGCTTTGCGGCAAATCTGGATGCGAATGTTATCTGTGTCACTTATAGATTGCACTGCCATTGAACAACCTAGAGGGGGGTATGATGGATGCCCCGAAATATTGGGGCATCCATCATATAGTCTATCTAATTAGCGGCTTTTTCTCCCTGCGCTCTTTTTGCCGGCAGCTGTGCTTTTCTGCTGCACTTTGGCTTTGGCCGGGGGTTTAGCTTTTGCACCGACGCCAGCTTTGGCTTTGGTTGCCGTTTTTGCTTTAACTTTGGCCTTTGCCGTGGTTGCCGTCTTCTTTGCGGCAACAGGCTTTTTGGCTGTTGCCTTTTTCGTTATTACCTTCTTGGCTACGACCTTGTTAGATTTTGCACTTTTTGTTTTTGTAGCAGGTTTAGCGGCTTTATTCCCCCCTGTTTTAGCTTTGACAGCAGGTTTGGCTTTAGCTTTGACAGCAGGTTTGGCTTTAGCTTTGGCAGCAGGTTTGGCTTTAGCTTTGGCAGCAGGTTTAGCTTTCGCCTTGGCAGCAGGTTTAGCTTTCGCCTTGGCAGCAGGTTTGGCTTTCGCCTTAGCGGCTGGCTTGGCTTTCGCCTTAGCGGCTGGCTTGGCTTTAACGCCAGGCTTTGCTTTTGCCCGATCAGCAGGTTTTTTGCTCGACTTCTTAGAATTATCGCCATTGATTGACAACTCAGGCCACAAATCTTCCGTTGCCTGCAGTCCGTCACGACGCTCATTGAACTCTTCCGTCAGTTCATCTTGTTCCGGATAATCTTTTACCTTTGGCAAAATTGAGTGTTCTTCTTCTTTTATGTGGTGCTCTACCAGGTCTGTAAGCACTTTCATTTTGGCCTGATAGGTTTCATCAACTGAGGTGAAACTTCTAATCTCTAGAATCAAACTATCGACGATAAAGTGCTCTTCATAACCCTCAAGAATCGCGCCCTGTTCATTGGTTAACGACTTTACAGCCTTGTAGACAATTTCTTCTTCCAGCTTGCTGTGTATGGTCAATTCTCTGGTGATGGTATTGCCTAGCTCGAATTTTTCTTGCATTGAGTCGGATCTGGAAAATTCTTTAAAGAGCCCTTTGACCTTTTTATGGTCGTCTTTCAAGGTATCCACAACCCCTTTTCTAGGCTCTGGCTTGGGCTCCGGCCCTTTGTTCTCCGATTTCTTCATCATTTCTAAAAAGATAGGATGCTGAGACTTTTCTGTCTTCTCGCCTGACTCTTTGTTATCTTCTTGGCTATCTTTGCTGTCTTCGTCGTCAGCATTATCTACTGCACTACTTTTGTTACTTACTTCGTTTTCCTTGACTGCATCACCAACGTCACTTTGCTGCTCATCGCCCTCTTCGGCATTATCTTCGCTAAGGTCCTGGCGAGACTGTGCGCCAGCTTTGGCCTCGGCCGGTTCGGCATTTTTCTGTCCATTTGCGGAATTATAGTCTTTGTCCATTGCGTCAGAATCTTCTTTTTCTTCCTTCTTAAAAGGATTTTCAACGCCGTGGATTAGTTTAAGAATCGCATCTTTGGCTGATTCAATAGGGTGGTCGTCCATGTTTAATCCTCTCTGGCTTTCGTCAGAGTCGACGTACGTTGCGACAGCCGGTTCCCATTTAAAAGAGATTTTAGACGACATGAAGGTCCGAAACCGAAAACCAAAGCCCCGCAAGACTTAGTGAGGCTTTAGTCGGGCATCTAAATCGTCCATTATCTTTAATTGTTTTATTAAAAGGCCGTCGCACGCAGCGATTTCCTCGGCACTTTGACGCTCTTTCTCCAGAGCACGTTCTAAGGTTGTAGATATTTCCTGCAGGGCAAAAGCAATCTGCCCTTTAAATTTCTGCAGAAACTCTTTTGTCGTTTTGGTAATTCTTTCTTGAAAATCAGCCCGCAAACGTCCGGCATTGCGGCTGAGTTCACTGGGTGCAGCTTTTAAAAATCGTGCTCGAATAATAGGGCGCGCTAAGGGAGCTGGCAGCAGCAGAGGCAAAGATTCCACTGCAAGTGTAAAAGGATCGTCCACAGCGTAACGGTGTTTGCTTCCGCTTGTTAACGGTTCAAGTTCAAAATGGCTGGCGCTTTCGATGCCAAAATGTTCTTTTGTCGATTGACGAATTTGGTCAATAACGAGATTGCCCTGCTCTGTAAAGCGAGCTGTAATCTTTCCAAAACTTTTGGCTACTTCCAGTTCTTCGAGATTGCGCCACTGATCGAATATGTTTTGCGTTTGCAGCAGCAATTCTTCGTGCAGCGATTTTATCAGGTCGTTTTTGCCTTGAGATTTTTTATGCAAATAGCAAGCATCAATATCTGCTACAAGTTTTTGTTTGTTGTTTTCAACAAAAATATTTAAGTGCTGCTTAATGCTCTCCAGCAGTTGAGTAGTTTCGCCGCGCACGATAAACTCGGCGTCGGTTTGTTCTTGCACAATTTTGGCGGCTGCTGCTTCAAATTGGGCAATGGTGTTTCTCAATTGATCCAGGGGCAGGCGGCGGCTGTGCTGTTCAAGGCGAAGCATTTGTCTTGTACCGTCAACTTCGGCCGCCAGTCTTCTGCTTGCCGCGGTGATTAAAGTTTGCCCTTTACTGTGAGCGAGAAACTGCATGATGTCAGCTTCCAGCGCGCTGAAACCATCGCCATTGTCGCTGGGCGAAGCCAGGGCCGACCTGGCTGAAATGGGATAAATAGAAACAGCAGTGTCCAGGGCCGCTTCGACGGTTTTTGTTAAATAAGCCAGAGACTGATTTATTTCTCCTTCAGCCAGGTAATCTATCTTATTTTGCACTAGAAACAGTTTGGGGGCGTAAGCGCTTACTTCTTTGAGAAAGGACAGCTCCACTTGGCTGGCTGGTTGATCGGCACTAAAGAGAAAAACGGCTGCGTCTATTTGGGGCAAATAATCATAAGTGGTTTTAGTGTTGTGCATATAGGCCGAGCCGACACCCGGTGTATCTATGATACGTACGCCGTCTTTAAGAAACGCTGATGGGTGCTCGATTTTAACTACTGATACCTGTTTGCTGTTATTAGGATTTTCACTTTCGCTGACATAGTCTTTCAACTTTCCGGCAGGTATTTCTTTTTTTTTACCACTGATAAAAACCACGGTAACGACGATTTTTGGTCCATAGGCAATTATGGTGGTCACTGAAGTAAGTGGTATCACTGCCGTGGGTAATAGTGATTCTCTGATAAACGCATTTACCAGCGTAGACTTGCCACGTTTAAATTCGCCAACGACCGCCAGATTGAAAGTAGCTTTTGTCAGCTTGTTTGCTAAAAGAGTGGCCCGACCTTGAGCTGCTGCGTCATTACGCTGGTGAGCCAGCTCAGCTAGTTGGCCGGCTACTTCCAACAATGAGTCTTTAGTTCGGTTGTATTGATCTAAAGGCAAATCAAGCATATTCTTTGGTACGGCAAAGAGCAATCAATTTTTCCAGTGCTTCGGGTGCGGCAATTTCTTCTTGCTGACGTCCGCGCCGGGTGAGAAATTCCACTTTTGCGTCTTTTAGTTTTTTACCCACAGTGACTCGGTAAGGAATGCCTATCAGTTCGCTTTCGGCAAATTTGATACCGGCCCGCTCATCGCGATCATCAAGCAAGACTTCTACTCCGGCTTTTTGCAAATTATTGTAGAGGCCCTCTGCATATTCAATCATGGTGGCATCGCGCACATCGGTGAGAGTAATTACCACCTCATAGGGGGCAATGAGGGGGTGCCAGACAATTCCTTTTTCATCGTTTGATGTCTCGACACAGGCGGCCATTAAGCGCTCTACGCCAATGCCGTAGCTGCCCATCACCAGTGGTCGCTTTTCGCCGCTAGAGTCGAGAACGTTGGCTCCCATACTTAGCGAATATTTTAAACCAAGTTTGAAAATGTGACCGATTTCCAGTCCTTTGCTAAATTTCAACGCTGCACCACATTTAGCGCAGGGCTCGCCTTCTTTGACAGTGCGCAAATCAGCATAGCTCTCAACTTGCATATCGCGGGCCAGTGAAACGTGGCGATAGTGAAAATCGTCGTGATTGGCTCCAGTAACCATATCCACGGCGCCCTCAAGCTCAAGGTCGGCGATCACGCCGCTGATAGCCGGATGGGCTGCTGTCGTTACGGCAACGGCTCCGAGAGAGCCAGGGTGGGCACCCAGTGCTTTGGCAATTTCGCCTTCCGTGGCCGGTCGCAAGTCAGAGCTGCCGGTTACTTCCATCAGTTTGCTCAAATTCAGCTCATGGTCGCCGCGCAGCAAGATTAGCTTGAGCTGACCGGTCACACTGTACACAAGGGTTTTCACCTGGCGGTGAGCCTCGGCGCCGCCTTCAAAACGCACCAGATCATCGATGGTGCGTACTTGCGGTGTGTCGAATTTTTCTAACTCTTTTTCAGCAATATTTAGATTGGCTTTGTCGCTTCCTTCAGCGATGGCCTTTTCTAAATTAGCGGCGTAGTTGCAAGAACTGCAGGTGACAATCAGGTCTTCACCACTGTCACTGAGCACCATAAATTCTACAGACTGGCTGCCGCCCATGGCTCCAGAGCTGGCTTCTACCATCAAATAAGGTAAGCCCAGGCCGGCGAAAATATTGCAGTAGGCTTTTCTGTGCGCTTCAAAAGAAATATCGAGCCCGTCAAAATCTAAATCGAAAGAGTAAGAGTCTTTCATTGTAAATTCGCGCACTCGAAGAAGACCGGCTTTTGGTCTTAATTCGTCGCGAAATTTGGTTTGGAATTGATACCATATCTGGGGCAACTGTTTATACGATTGCAAACCGTCGCGACTGATGGCGGTAAATACTTCTTCATGGGTGGTGCCCAGAACCAGTGATGCTCCCTTTCTGTCTTTGAGAGTGAACATAATTTCGCCCATTGTTTCAAGGCGCCCGGTTTCTTGCCAGATTTCTGCGGGGTGCAAAGCAGGCAGTAGAAATTCTTGAGCTGAAATAGCAGCCATTTCTTTGCGAATTGCTTGAATAACTTTGAGTCTGACCCGGTAAGCCAGGGGGAGCAAATTATAAATGCCCGCGCCCAGCGGTCTGATGTATCCACCTCGGAGCAAAAGCTTATGGCTGATGCTTTCGGCATGTGCCGGATCTTCTTTTAGCGTGGGAATGAAAAGTTTTGACCAGCGCATATTTTTCCAATCAGTTTTGCAATAGAGCTTTTTGTCTATCGGCTTTAGCTTTGATGTGATTGCCCATTTTATCCCAGAGATCCGCTCGGGCTTCAAAATATTTGGAATTGGGTTCCAACGCAATTACTTTGTCCCAATCTTTCATTGCTTCGTTGAGTTTGCCCATAGTGATGAACATTCTGGCTCTGTCCGAATAAAGCGTTTCATCCGCCGGCTCTTTGTTAATGAGAGCATTCATAATTGCCAGGCACTCGGCACTTTTGCCCGCTTTCAAATAGCATTTAGCGCGCCGTACCTTTACAGATGGTTTGTGACTGGATTGCTCTAAGGTGAGCAAAGTAGCGGCGGCCTTGTCATATTGACCGGCATTTTCGAGAAATGTGGCATATTCTTCCAGGGTTTTCGGGCTCTGTAAACGTTTTATGTCGGCTGCCAGAAAATTTTCGTAGTCGGCCAGTGCTGCTTTATCTTGATGCAGATTGCCTCGGGCAATGGCGCGCGATTTGTAGGCAAAGGGAGTGGGGTGCGGTGAGGCCAGAGCCCGATTACAATATTCGATTTGCCCTTTCCAATCGCCATCAATGCCGGCGAGCTCACCGATTTTACGCAGAGCATCGCTGTTCTGTGGGTCAATGCCCAGGGCTTTTGTAAAGCAGTCACGGGCGACTTTGCTGCTCCCCTCCATAATCGTCATGTCTTCATGAGCACATCCCAGCAAATACCAGGCACGGGCATTACGAGGTTCTTTTTTGACTAATTTTTCCAGCACACCAATGGCCAGTTCTGCTTTGCCAGCCTTAATCAGCATGGCCGCCACTTCAATAGTTGTACGCTCTTTAACTTCGGCTTTGACTGCAGCTTTTACAGGCGGCGCAGCGAGTGCAGGAACTCCTAACAGCGGGCAGAGAGAAAACAGGATTGCCAGGGATAAGGGTCCTGGAGCAAAGAACAGCAGCTTATTCATAAATGTGATTTTAACACTCTAATTGAAAGGCACTATAATGCCACTGCCGCTCAAAGGTCTTGTCAATGGAAATTGTCTGCGAATCCGCTTTTCCTTATCTGTCAGAAGCAGAATTATTGCTGATGTCACCTCTGGCAATCAGTGAGCATTTTTCTGCCGGTGATTATTTATTTAAAAGCGGTCAAGAAAAAATCGATTTATTTATTGTGCAGCGTGGGCAGGTAGATATAGTCAATCCGCGGCACGACAATGAAGTTCTAGTCAGTCACCGGGTAGGACAATTTACCGGCGACATTGATTTGCTTACTCGCAGACCAGCTCTAGTGTCGGCTGTGGCTGCCAGTGATACTCGCGTTTTGCGGGTAAAGAACGATCATGTAAGAGAAGTTCTGCTAAAAATTTCGCACTTGTCTGACAAGCTTTTGACTGCTTCTGATATTGCCCCTGGTGCCACCGAGCTCGACGCCGTGCAGCTTACGCTTGACTGTGGAGCGGTTATTAGCGCCCAGGTGGTGCTAATCGTCAGTGGCGTAGTCTGGCGCAAACTGGAGGCCAAAAATGCTCAGCGTTCTGAGCGCGCCGGTGTTTATTATGCTTGCACCACAGTGGAGGCCATACTTCACGATCGCAGTGATGTGGCGGTAGTGGGCGCCGGCAATTCTGCCGGGCAGGCCGCTACCTTTTAGTTGATTGCTGTCCTGAGAGGCAGGTGCACTTAATTATTCGCGGCCGGCTGGGTCCGAAAATGTCTGAGTATTTGTCTGTCCGCATTCGAGCTAATAATCGTATCACCGTGCATGAAGAGACTGAAATTGCTGAAGTAATTGGCGTCAATTATATTGAATCAGTTTTGCTTAATAAAAAGGGGCATGTTAGCAATATCGATAGTAATAGTGAAACACTACTGGCGGTATCAGCCATTTTTGTATTTATTGGCTCTCAATCATCGGCCGAGTGGATACCGAATCTCGTTGCCCGCGACAGCTATGGTTTTATATTGACCGGTCCAGACATGGAAAAAGCCGGATATTGGCCGCTGACCTACCGTGAGCCCTGTCCTCTTGAGACTTCCATGCCTCGTGTGCTGGCCGCAGGCGATATTCGCTCAGGCACCACCCAAAGAGTTGGCTTTGCCGTGGGCGACGGTTCTCACGCTGTGAGTTGTGTGCACCGCTTGCGCAGCATCGTTAGATCGCTTACATAAGTTCATTGATCTTTGCCAAAATGATCATGGCACCGTCAGCAGTGCGTGTCTGTATACGCTTACTCTGGGCGTGTTCCGGCTATTGTGACTTTGATGAAGTAAGTCGGGAACCTTTTTGCTTCTGTAACAAAAGCTTGTCATCTCGCTATCTGGCACTTAGGCTGGTGTGGAGGACATCCTCAACGATCGCTATTACTTTCATCTTTCGTTCGCAATAGCGCACTATACGAGACTCTTTATATGTACGAAACAAAATCAATTGCTCAATCAAATCAAATTCAACCAAGATATACCGGAGTAAAAACCAAGCTGGTAATTACTGATGTAGACGGTACTCTGGCCTCGTTTTGGGACTACTTCGTGCCTGCTATGCGCGATTTTTTGAGAGATCTGAGCAGCAGCAGCAATAAACCAGTGCATGAACTGGCACAAGATATAGGGCATATTATCGAGCGCCGGGGCAGCCATGAATACCCATGGCTACTGGAAGAAACCAGTTTCGCCTGGTCATATTTTGAAAAAGATCCCGAAACTTTTACAAGAGACTACGTTAAGCCTTTCTGGGAAGCTCTTGATCACAACCGCTCTAAATATCTACACGCTTACCCGCGTGTGCTCGACACTTTGGCCGAGCTGAAAAGCCGCGGCGTCAAAATTGTTGCTCTCAGCGATGCGCCGGAGTATATGGCCAGAGTGCGTAACCAGCAAGTATTTGATGGTTTGCTCGATGCCGTCTATTCTCTGGAAACTGTAGAACCGGAAAAAGACGATATTTTCCATCCTATATCCCTCGAGCACGGCCGTGAACGGGTTAAGCAGTTGCGACAGTCTACTGCAAACCTGAAAACAGCTTTGCATATTTTGCCTCAGTCTTACGAAAAGCCCTGTGCGTCAGGTCTTGACCGCATACTGCAAGATTTCGAAGTTTTCCCTCAAGAGTGTCTTTTTGTCGGTGACAGCCTGGCAAAAGACGGAATGGTCGCTGCCTCTCGCGGTATTCCATTCATCTGGGCTCACTATGGCACCAGTCTGCCGGCTGAATATGAAGAGATGGTCAATCGCTCGCTCAAGCCGCCTATTCAAGATCGTTTCCACCGCACCCTGCCGCAAGAGCTTATTACTGCGGTAGCAGCAAGGTATGACGAAATTTTGCACTTCGTGGTCTAGGCTGAAGTAAAGCAAATCGGTTAAGTACTGGTTTCGGCCTTTGCTTTTTCCACAATTTTATCGAGATCTGCCTGCAGCTCAGGCTGGTTTTTGCTTTCCTCTTGCAGGATTTGCATCACCAGCTTGTGCTGTTCGGCGTTGGAAGTCAGTGACCAGACAGCCGCTGCGCCAATGGAAATTTTGTTGATATTGCCTGACAATTTTTTCGACCAGGAGACAGTACTGATGATTTTCTTGACGTAGCGTTTGTCGCCGGTGGCAAAGAAACAACCCCAGAGCATATCGAGATCGCTTGGTGCCGAAATGAAAAACGTGTCTAATTTGTCTGCTGCCAGATTGGCATGAGTGATGATGCGATCTTTGACCGGAATATCCTTTTCCGTCGCTTCAGCTGCAGCCAGAGCGGCAGGAGTGCGAGTCAGGCGAAGCGCTAAGGGCAGCAGTGCACTTTTGTGCTCAGCACTAAGATCCTTAATATCGGCCAGCCATTTTTCCATGCGGTTAGGATGTTGCACAAACAAACGACTCAGAAACGAAGCACTGGGAGCAATAGCACTTTCTTTGTCCAGCGCGCCTTCTTTTTCCAATAAATGCACAGCAGCGGAAACCAGGTCTGGAGTGGGAAATAGATAATAATAGGTCATCCATTGCCAGAGATCTTTGCCGTCAGTTAAAGTTGCAAGAGCGGCCTTAGGTTCACTGAGGGGCTCGTCACTACCCTTGGTGCCCATGGTGTTAAATTCTTTTTTTGAAGCACCTGCGGCAAACAAGCTGTCTGACAGAGTTGTCTCTTCACCGTCGCTGCTTTCAGACTCGGTAATTACTCGAGTTTGTTTAGCAGAACCACTATCGCTGGCAACAGCTTCCGAATAAGAAACATCTTCAGGCCTGACAAATTTGGCGGCTGAAAAAGGCAGTGTTTTATAGGACAAATATTCTAAAGTGCGCTTGCCTTTAGGGCTGGTGATAAGCATCTTCAAGGGTACAGCGTCTGCATTGACTAGAAGTTCGAGTTCAACCGGGTCGCCCACAAATTTATAAGAAGTAGTTTTGGCACCGTCTATGGTGGGGCCTGCAACGCCAACGATATTGCGATTTTTGAAAAACTGCAATTCGCGGCCGAATTCCAGATCGACGAAGGGTTGCTGACGTGTGGCCAGAATGGGCATGTGCACAGTTGAGACTTTGGCTTGATCTAAAAGATGCTTGCCGGTCTTGTCGGCTAAATTGATAATCCAAACGTCAGGACAAGAAATGACAATCAAGCCGTGCAGACCTAATTTGCTGTCTAAAGCCTCTTCGATGCGTCCGTAAACTTCGCCGGCCCGGTAACAGTAGCGAGGTTGGCCGGCAAAAGATTGAGGATCGATATCCTCGGCAACATAACGCAGCTTAATTTGGTGCATCTCTTTTAAATCTGACTTGGTCGCATCAGCTGCCCAGGCGGGCACCACAAAAATGGTGGCGCTAAGTAGAGCACCAGTCAGGGCACTCAATCTTTTTGCTGACTTGCTGCGATTGCGCATGGTTACCTTTCATTTGCTAAGTCAAAAGTATATTCCATTTACCCGCTACAGGCTTGGAATTAAAGGGGTATAATTGGTCGCCCTTTGCGCCTGCAGGTTGAAAGTACTGGACGCTTTAATCACAGTTGACAATCTTTGCAAAAGCTATCGCAACGGCACAGTAAAGGCCGTTGACAGCGCTACTTTCTCGGTGGCTGCCGGTGAAGTTTTTGGCCTGATTGGGCCCAACGGTGCCGGTAAAACCACAATATTTGGTTGCCTGCTGGCCCTGATACAGCCCACTTCAGGCAATGTTTTGATTGGCGGTAAATCGCCCTATGATCTGGCAGTCAAGCCTCTTATTGGATTTTTGCCTGAGCGGCCCTGTTACAACCGCTGGATGACCATTGAACAATTTCTTAAATTTCAGCACCGCCTTGCCAAGCGACCAGAAGGCGAACTGGCTAAGGCGATCACTGACGTTATGGCCCTGGTCGAGCTTGATGTCGATCCGAAAAAACGCCGCATTCGTGAGTTGTCTCGCGGAATGCTGCAACGTATCGGTCTGGCGCAAGCATTGATTGGCAAGCCCAGGCTGTGTTTCTTAGATGAACCAACATCAGGTATGGACCCGCTTGGTTTTGTACTGATTCGTAAGCTGCTTTTAAAATGCAAAGACGAAGGCATTACAGTGGTGCTCAATTCTCACCATTTGCAAGAAGTAGAAAAAGTTTGCGATCGCGTTGCTTTTATTCGTCGCGGCAAAATCGAATCGGTCCAAAGTGTCGAATCGCTGGCGCAGGTCAGCCAGGTGCTGGTGGTCAAATGGCAGAGACTTGAAGATGCAAGCGGGCTGCCCTTAGCCGAAATTGCCCAGCAGGTTGGGTCGAGCTTAATTGATAGCGATGGCGAATCAGCTCGTTTCAGCGCCCCAGACAAAGAGGTGGCAGCCAATCTGATTGCCGCTTTAACCGCCGGTGGTGTCAGAGTTTATCAAGCCACTTTTGAAAAACGCGAACTGGTGGAAATGTTTTATGAGGGCAGCAGTTGAACAAAGCCATTTTTGATTTTACTCTGCAAGAAAAATTTTCCAACTGGAAATTGCAGATACCGCTGCTTGGCTTTGTGATCATGCCTGCTTACATGCTCTATCTTGCTGTACAGAGCACACCGGAGAGAGTCGATGCTGCTGCCACTATCTGGCAATATTTCGAGAGCCCGGCAGTATATTTGTTTTATAGTTTTATTTTTGTCAGCGACGGTTTTGTCAGTTCCAGGCCCACTGGCGACGCCACTTCCATGACCTTGCTTTTTACTCGGCCAATCACTCGCTTTGATTATGTGATGACAAAGTTTTTTGCCGCTTCACTGGGTGTGGTTGCGCTGCTATTGCCGGCCGCCTTGCTTGCTTTCGTAGTTAACAGTTGGCTCGCTCTGCCGCCTGTTCTAGACGTCAGCCTGGTGGCCTCAATCATTCTCAACAGCATGCTTTCGGTGGCTTTTGTGGTTTTCCTGCACTGCCTGCCTGGCGTGCTCGGTATTTTTACGTTTCTTTTTCTGGCCGGTTGTTCCGGCGCCGGCGACATGTTTATGGGCTCCACTTCAAGTGATATACCGGAGCTGCTGAAATATTTTGCTCAGATTATGCGCGGCATAAATTTCTGGATCGGCGATTTTTTCTGTCCCTTTCTCAATGTAGGCGAGCTAACCTCCGGCGTTTCCTTAAACTACACCGCCATTATCGTCTACCTTTCTAATATCACCTCTTATCTGTTTCTTGGCACTTATGTGCTTGTGCATCGAGAATTTTTCTATGCCAGCGAATAAAGTGTCGCCTCAATCGACCCTGCATATTCCTTATTGGTTTGCTGCAATTGCGGCGATATTAATGCTGGCCAGAGTGGGGGTTAAAGTTTCAGACGAACAAATCAGCGCCCAGGCACAAGCGGCATTGCAGTGGCAAGATGCCGCAGTGATAACAAATGCAAAAGTCGGCGACGGCAAATTGCTTTTAATAGAGTTTACAGCCGACTGGTGCGGTCCGTGCCGGCAGATGGCAAAAACTACTTTTGTTAATCGCCGTGTTGTCGATCGCATTCTAAAAGACTATTTGCCTGTGAGGGTATTTGCACCCAGTCTGGAGCAGACTTCGGCCCAGGCTATTTACGCCCGCGAGTTGCAAGAAAAATACAACGCCAGCTACATACCTTGTTTTGTCATTGCTTTTCCTGGCGGCGCTTATGTTTACAGGGCAACCGGCTATCTAGACAGTCGCGAATTTTTATCATTTTTAGATGAAGGTTTGCTGGCGGCTCAGTTTGCCCGGGCCATGAACGCCGTTTATAAGTTTGATTATGTCAAAGCTGCAAGCTATCTAGATAGCGAAGTGGTCAGTGGCAAAAAGAACGTTGACCCCAATCGAACACTGGTTTATTTTCACATTTTGTCTGCTCTTGGTCGCCAGGCTGAAGCCAGAGCGCTGGTGCTGAATAAGCTCAAAGGTGACGAGCAAACCAACAAAAGAATTATTACTGATCACTGGCCCAGTGCCCTTTGCAAATATTTGCTTGGTGAATTCAGTCAGTCGCAGGCTCTGGCCGCCACCACCCGCGACTATCAAAAAACCGAACTACATTTTGCTTTTGCCCTCACTTGCTTGCGCAATAATGACCGCCCCGGCGCGATTAAAGAACTGAGCAAAGTGATGATTTTGCGTCAGAGTCATTTGGATTGCTACCGCTCCAGCGCCATCTGGTTGGATAGTTTTGAGAAAGACAAATAAATTGTGCGCCGGGAGTTTACAATAGCTGTATCGAATTGGAGGAGTTATGAAAATACCATTTTCAACACAAGATAAATTGCGCGCCGCTCTGGGTCTAACTCTTCTTTGTGGCATATGCTTGCCCACAGAAGAAGTACAAGCCAAAACCAAAGAGCCCGGCAAAGCCAACCAGTCTAAAAAAAGCGCTAGCGGCCGCGAACTTAAGCCTGACGGTGCAAAGTTTGAAACCAAACCGGCTAAAGATCCGGTTGCCGCTCCCGAACCCTCGGCCAAAGCGCCGCCTTCCGGCAAAGACCCCTGTCCGGCCTGCGGTCGCGGCTAAAATTTAGATGGCCATATTGTGCGGCCTGGCTCTCATGCCCACCGCTGATTTTCTTGCCGCCGCCTACCCTTTGCTGGAAGCGTCGCAAGTTGAAGTGCTTGAGTGGAGTTTTGACACAGCCTGGAATGGCGCATTGTTACCCGACTGGGCTGAGGAATTGCTTGCTTTTTACGCATCGCAAAACCGTTTACTCGGTCACGGCGTTTTCTATTCTTTACTTTCAGGAACAAACACCGCGCAGCTGCAGTGGCTTCACAATCTGGCTCGAGAATGCATGCAGAAGCGCTATCTGCACATCTCCGAGCATTACGGCTTTTCACAAGCAGGAACGTTTATAGACAGCACGCAGCTGCCTGTGCCGGCCACAGCTTCGACTCTGGCGCTGGGTTTGCGACGGCTCGAGTTGGTGGCACAGACAGTGCCCGATATTGCCATCGGTGTGGAGAATCTGGCTTTTGCGTTTTCGGCCGCAGATGCCCTGGCTCAGGGACCATTTTTAAAGAATTTGCTCACCCAATCTGGTAGCTTTCTTGTGTTGGATATTCACAACCTTTATTGCCAGGCTTACAATTTTGAAATAGATTTTGAGCAGTTACTCTTGACTTATCCGCTTGAGCTGGTCAAGCAAATACATGTTTCGGGCGGGTCCTTTTCCAGTTATGAAAATCTCGCTATCCGTCGCGATACCCATGACGACGCTGTGCCGGACGAACTGTTTAATTTGCTTGCCGTAGCGCTCGACCGTTGCCCTAATGTCGAAGCGGTTATTCTAGAACGTCTTGGTGGCACCATAAATGGTGCCGATGATGGTGCCCTTTTTAGAGCAGATTTTATTCGGCTGAAAACATTGGTTGATAATCATGCAAATCAGAGTGACCGCAGTAGACCAAGATCAATCGAGGTTAAGAGCGATATCGCTGCAACTGAGCCTGCGGGGCCCGATCATGATTTGCAGCTCGCGCTCTATCAAGAATGTTTGCTCGAACTTTTAAATGGAGATTTGAGTGCGCAACAAATCATCGGACAGCTGCAAAGCAACCCGCAACTAGCTGCCTACAGCGCCTATGTGGGAACTTTTGAACCACGTATGGTAGACGCGGCTAAACAGCTGGTGAAGCGCTGGGGGAAGCGAGCTGCTCAACTCTAATTTTGAGATGATGATCGTCATTCCACAATTTAATTACCGGCTCAGCTAAATTATGGTCATAGCCGAGAATACTGATTGAAGCCGTCGACAGGTTGAATATGCGCGCATCTGAACTGGGCAAACCAAGCCACCGGGCTGCTACAAAGCGGAGCATATGCCCGTGAGAGAAAAGCAAAATATTGCCCCCCTGCTTATTTTCTCGCAGTTTATTTACTACCAGCTCAGCTCTGATGCCGATTTCTTCTACCGCTTCGCCTTGAGGAAAACCATCGCGAAAAGGTGAAAACCCGGGACGCCCAAGCCTGATTTCAGAAGTGGTTTTGCCTTCGTAATCGCCATAGTGCCATTCTGACAAATTATCTAACACTTCTGCCTGCTCAGCAAAACCGGCCAGTTCGCAAGTTTTTTTTGCCCGAGTGAGAGGGCTGGTATAAACGAGATCGAACTTGAGCCCGGCCAATGCTGTTTTCAATTTGAGGGCTTGTTGCTCGCCGTCCGAAGTGAGCGGTTTGTCGGTCAGACCAGTATGTTGTCCGCTAAGCGACCATTCTGTTTCGCCGTGACGGACCAGATAAATTAAGGGCAGCATTGCACTTCTCCTGCCAGAGTAGAGCTGACTATTTTTTCGGCCTCTTTAATAATTGTCTCCAGGTGGGCTTCATCTTTCATGCTTTCAGCGTAGATTTTGTAGATATTTTCTGTTCCTGATGGCCTGGCAGCGAACCAACCGTTGGCGGTGGTTACCTTGAGCCCGCCAATGGCAGCATCGTTGCCGGGGGCGCGAGTGAGCTTAGATTCAATTTTCTCGCCGGCCAGTTCTGTGGCTTTAACCGCATCAGGAGAAAGTTTCAGCAATACCGCTTTTTCTTCCATGGTTGACGGTGCGTCCACACGTTTGTAATACGAGGTGCCGAATTTTGCCGTCAGTTCCTGATAATGTACACCTGGATCTTTTCCTGTGATCGCCAGTATTTCTGCTGCCAGAAGGGCCATGGCCGGGCCGTCTTTATCGGTAGTCCAGGTTTTACCGTCTCTTTGTAAAAATGATGCTCCGGCACTTTCTTCGCCACCAAAACAGATGCTGCCGTCAAACAATCCTGGAGCAAACCACTTAAAGCCCACCGGTACTTCGCGCAAAATTTTCTTCAGGTCTTTCACCACTCGGTCAATCATAGAGCTGCTGACGAGAGTCTTACCCACAGCGGCCTTAGGCGACCAGTTGGGGCGATGAGTGAGCAAGTAGCTGATGGCCACCGCCAGATAATGATTTGGATCCATCAGCCCCGCCGATGGTGTCACGATGCCGTGACGGTCAGCGTCGGGATCGTTGCCGAAAGCTACCTGATATTTATCTTTTAATTTGACCAGATTGGCCATGGCAAACTTACTCGAGCAGTCCATGCGAATTTTGCCGTCATGGTCCAGGGGCATGAAAGCAAACTGCGGGTCGATTTTTTTGTTGACGATTTCAATGTCCAGATTGTACATGGCATTGATCGGATCCCACAGCACTACTGAAGCGCCACCCAGGGGATCTACCGCCAGCTTGAGTTTGGCGCTCGTGATCGCCTGCATGTCGATTACTTGTGCTAAATCGCGTACATAGGGTGTGATGAAATCAGTTGTGTGCGTGGTCGAGGCCTTAATTGCTTTCTCGTAAGGTACGCGCTTCACCTCTTGATTGCCGTTTTTCAGCAAGTCATTGGCGCGATTTTGAATCCAGGTAGTGACTTCGGTGTCGGCGGGGCCACCATTTGGCGGATTGTATTTATAACCGCCGTCGGCCGGCGGATTGTGCGATGGAGTAGAAATTAAAGCGTCGGCCAGATGGTCTTTGCGCCCGCGGTTGTAATTTAGCACTGCCCGCGAAATCACAGGCACGGCAGTGATGCCGTCTTTTTCGGCAATCAACACTTCCATGCCGTTGGCTGCCAGCACTTCAAGGGCGGTGTGCTCCACCAATGATGAGAGTGCGTGAGTGTCTTTGCCGAATAGTATTGGTCCATCATAGCCTTGCTGACGGCGATAGTCGCAGACAGCCTGCGTAATTGCGAGGATGTGAGCTTCATTAAAAGTACCGTTGGTGGAAGTGCCGCGGTGACCGCTGGTGCCGAAAGTGACACGCTGGGCCGGGTCCTGGTAGTCAGGTGTACCATCGTAATAGGCCTGTTCCAGCTTGGCTACATTGATCAAGACATCTGCCGGTGCCGGTTTGCCGGCTAGTGGGTGGATACTCATGTTCTTGCCCTAGTCCTTCTTTATTGCTGAATGGAACAACCTGTCCTGACAACGCGTCACCTGTAGCAAGCGATCTTCACTTTTTCTACCATTTTTATCGCCGAATATATCGGTGAAGCGACAGGCAGAAAATGATATCAGCGCAAGAGCCGAATTTCCAAAAACTTAAGCCAATTGACTCCTTGCCTGGCGTAGTGAGGGACCAACCACTTTTAGCTAGTCACCCTTCAAAGCGCCTCTGAGAAGCTTAGCTGCCTGGCAATGATTGCGCCAGAGCTTGTAGAAGTTGATCGCAAGATGATTTGTCTCAATTAATTAGGTGTTCGCTGGAACTATTCAGATAAAGCGAAGTCTGGCCATTAAACTGAGGAATTAAGATGCAGAAACGCCATCCAAGCTTAAAGCCGCTTTCACGTGATCATGGGGTAGGTTTGCTTTGTGTCCAGCAAGGACACAAAGCCGTGCGGGGGTCAGCCAGCGATAGAGTGAGGCTCGCTGAGCAAATACGTTCCGTCAGCCAGGACGTAATACTTTCATATCTGGAAGACGAACAACGCATCTTATCGCCCGTAATAGTCGACAACGCCTTACGAGAAGAGTTTCAAGAACACCATAACAAGGTGCGAAGGCTAATCAACGAGCTTCAGCAATCAGATCCGTTAGTAGATCCTGGTCTGGGGTTAATGGCAAGAGTAGCCGATGCTCTGGATACCTACGTGCGGTGGGAAGAAAATTTTCTCTATCCGTCCATAGAGGATTCACTGGACGAAAACCAGCTAATGCATCTGAACGAACTTACATCATCCTTGGAATCAAGTCGAACAAGACCTACTCAAGTTTTGCATAGTTCAGTGCCTTTGACCATTCCGTCCGGGTTGGCTGAATAGCAGTTGACCACCAAACGCCTCTTCTAAAACCCAGATGCATAAAGGAGATAACGAATGTCAGGGCTACGCAACTTAAAAGAGCTGGAACAATATGACCAAGAACATTTTGTTCGCAAAGAAGTTTCAAGTGGCGCTCAAAATAGATGCGTACTCTTAAACCTGCTGCCTGGACAAGAAATACCAACCCACGGACACAGTGGAAATGAAGTGTTGTTGTTAGCACAAAAAGGACAGAGCCTTCTCACTGTCGATGGCATTACCCAAATTCTCTTGCAACCTGGAAGTGTCTACAGCGCTGAGTCTGACAGCACTTTCCATCTTCTGAACAACGGAACGGAGCCTTGCCAAATATTAGTAATTCTAGTGCGGCTGGAAAAAATAGCTGCTGGCAAAGTTTAGTAAAACGGCATCAACGGGAAATAACAAGGAGTAATATTATGAAGTTAGGACGCCACATTTGCACTGAATGCAATACCATTTATGAAGAACCAAACGAAACATTTGATGCGGGAAAGGCTAAATTCGACTCTTTGGAGGAGAGCTGGAAATGCGACTGCGGTGCAGGTAAAGACAAATATCAACCATGCGCTTGTGTTGAGCTAAAGTCTGAACAAGGCCATGAGGATTGTTGCGCACATAGCTAAGTTTAGGTGTTCTGTTGTGCGGTTTAAATGTTCACGATTGGCAGAAAGGATCATCTAACGGCGGCGATTTCTGATAGTGTTTCAGAAATTTTTTATTTCACGTAAGAGGAACAGATGAAACGAATTCTAGCTCTAAGCGTATTGTCCATTTTTACTTGCACTGCCGTTATGGCAGAGTCTGTAGAAAAGTTTGAAAAATCCCAGGCTAAAGCCCCGAACAATACTTCGAAAAATAAGCGCGACAAGACGCTCGGCAAACCAACTGCTCAAGATCAATCGAACACAAAGTCTGATACAAACATCACCATTGCTTTGCGCAAAGCGATCTTGGCTCAGAAAGGCATGTCTGTAGATGCACAGAACGTCAAAATCATCACTGAAAATGGAATCCTCTATTTACGTGGCCCAGTTGCAAATGCAAATGAAAAAGATTTGATCGGAAATCTGGCCAAAACTTCTTGCGGCGCTCGAGCGATCACGAACCAGCTCGAAGTCAAAGGGCAAAGCATTCAGAAGACCGCGCCATAAATAAAGACTGATGGCTTACCATCAGGAAAGTACACGAGCGCTCGCTGAGCGTTCTCACACATTTAATTGGAGAAATCATGGCTAAACAAGCAGTAATTTGTATCGTTCCTAGCGAAGTAGAAGCAGAAAATATTGTCGACAGACTGAAAACTGCTGGTTTTCTCAATACTGATATTTCAGTTTTGATGCCCGACAGAACCGGTATTCGCGATCTCGGTACTGAAAAACACAGCAAAGCTCCTGAAGGAACATCTGCTGGTGCCAGCACCGGTGCAATTCTTGGTGGCGCGTTGGGTTGGTTGGCCGGTATTGGCGCACTGGCCATTCCTGGAGTTGGACCATTCGTAGCTGCGGGCCCCATTATGGCTGCTCTCAGTGGTGCTGCTATCGGTGCCGCTACCGGTGGTGTAACCGGTGGTTTAATCGGCCTCGGTATGCCTGAGTACGAAGCCAAACAATATGAAGGCAAATTGCATGATGGCAATATACTTCTTTCGGTACATACCGACAATGGTGACCAGGCAAAAGCCGTTGAAGAAATCTTCAAATCCGGCGGTGCTAAAGACATCATGCGCTCTGGAGAAGAAGCAGTTAAAAAGAACTAGTTTCTTCTTACTTCTAGAAAAAAGCACTAAGAAGGGACGGTCGCAAGGCCGTCTCTTTTAGCAACTGTTTTAACGTTGAGGAAAAGTATATGTTCAGGAAGCGACGTCTAGAAAGGCTTGGTCTTGCTGGCCGTTTAAAAGGCGCTTGACCTCCGTTTCCAACAGGATATTATCAAATTGTTCCATGGCTATACAAGACTCTGCTCCCAAAGCCTTAGCGGCTGTTCTCACGCCATTGACGAAAGGCTGGTTGATCATTCTTTTGACTGTGAAGCAAACAAAAGGAACGTGTGCCAATTCAGGGTCATGTTTCACCCAGCTAAGAAAATCAAAGCCGCTGGTAAAGGAGGATTGATTTTCGAAAAGACCGATATCGCAAATTACTAAATCTATTTTGGAATTCATTAGAGCGTTCAGCGCACTTCTAAATGTGTGAGCAGTGATCAAATCATTATTTTCGCCGATGATCGCAGCCATGGTTTGGTTGGAAGTATCTTCGTCTAAGATCGCTAGTATCAAAGCCACAATGGTCACCATCAATTTTGTGCTACGCTTGCAATCACTTTTAAAATTACTTGCTTTACCCCTTCAAAGACTCTCAGCCGGCCGGGTTAGTTCCATTTGTAAGTAAGAAAATGGCTTGCAGTGGGCTATTCTACTTGCACAGCTTGATGCCTTAAGTTAGGCTTTAGTGGATTCTAGCGATCGAATCCGTCAAGCTCGTTTAATTGTTTGGCCACCATGCCTCGCATTTGCGATTTAACAGCGTTGGCCTGTTGTTCTTTGTTTTGACAGTCCAGCTCTTCAGCGGCCTGCTGCAACTGTTCAACCTTCTCAAACTCATCGCCACGTACTGTCAGGTCACCTTCGCATTGCGTGCCGTTTTTCTCAGCGCATGTAGTATTAGTACTGCCCGCAGTGGCTCCCTTAGCTTTAATCTGGGCTTCAAGGTCGCGAACTCTTTCGGCAATTTTAGCCAGACACGTATCGTGTCCAGGCTGACCGGCAAATTTTTCTTCGTGCTTAGCCTTATCATTTTCCAGTCTGGATATCATGCTTTGAATTTCGACTTTTTCCATGGATCCCCCTAGTTAACTGGCTAACTTTTGATGGTCTAAGGCCGCTTTGATGCGCTCTAAGGCTTCCGTTGCAGCTAGTTCACTTTCATCAGTGACTTCGCCCATGACCACCGGCTCGTTCATCTGTGATTCGGAGCGTGGCCTGGCTGGTTCCATCGTTCTTGCCAGAGTGCAGAACAATTTATCCCACAAGCTCTCACCGCGTTCACGAATAGAGTCGCGCAGTTCGCAGCCTTTTTTGGGAGCAAACAAGATACCGCTCAAAAGACCTAATAATCCAACTATTATAAATTGTCCCACTGCCCTATCCTCTTGCTGTTGATTGCCAGACTCTAGACCCGTAGCGACAGGATTTGTTCCTACAGCTTGCTGCTAAAATCAGCTGGTCAAACTCATCAGTGAGAAGTATGTTTAAACAATTGCACCTTGTTGCTTCTTTAGTGGTAAGCGCATTTCTTGCGGCTCCTCCTGCTTTTGCCTGGGACGATTTCGGCCACATGGCCGTGGCGGCCATAGCTTATAAAAAGCTTGCTCCGTCAACAAGAGCGCGCGCCGACCAGCTGATCAGATTAAATCCTAGCCATGCTGTTTGGATTCATTACATGCCGCGCCATCTTGGCACTGAAGAAAAGAATATGTACGCCTTCATGCAGGCCGCAACGTGGCCTGATGCCATCAAAGGTGATGCTACGTACCAGTCGGATGGACTGGACAGCGGGTACCGACCCGACGGCATTACTTCAAATGTAAATGTTGGTTACAGCGACAAGCTGCTGCATAAATACTGGCATTTTGTCGATTTGCCCATCAGCGCCGACGGGGCCAAACTACCACCGGTGCCCACTCCCAATGCCGAGACCGAGATGGCGCTCTGTCGAGCAACCCTGGCCTCGCAGGCCGGCGACGAACTCAAATCGTATGATTTGAGCTGGCTTCTGCACCTGGTGGGTGACGTCCATCAGCCACTTCACTGCGTCACTCGGGTAAGCAAGAAAATGCCCTATGGTGACAGCGGCGGCAATGCCGTGAAAATCTATGACACCGACCCGCCTACTCTGCTCCACACATTCTGGGATCAAGTGCTTGGCACCGAACGCAATCCTGCCAGTGTAATTCCTTTTATAGCGACCCTGGAGCCGGCCGATGCACAGTTAGCAGCCGACCTTAATGCTCGAAATTGGATAGAGGAGAGTTTTTCCCTTTGCAAAAGCAAAGTCTATGTTTCACCGGTCAAGAAAGGCGTCGATGTCAAGCGGCTTTCTCCGGCTTATAAAAAAACTGCTTACGATCTCTCGCGGGTGCGAGTGGAGCTGGCGGGGGAGAGGCTGGCAAATGTTCTCAATGCCGAATTAAAATAGCAGCGCTGTACCGGCACCACGGGTAATAGCACTGCAGTTTTTACCACCAGTGTCTGGTAATTGATCGGAAGTATTGTAAAACGCCAAGAACCTGAGTGAATCTCAGCTTTAAGGGCATAATGACTCTGTAGTTAATCAGAGTAAGATTTGCCTTCGCGTAATCCTAATGTTGTTTCTTTGAAAGCGCCACTTTCCCCCGAGGAAGTGGAGCAGTACAACCTGGCTATTCAAAGAAAGGCCGATCTCTTGTGCAATTTGCATGCTCACGGGCAGACTGAATTCATTGACGAAACCACCCGTGGTATCAACCCTGGAACTCAACTTTTGTCTGTAGATTCTTTTAATTGGCGTACCGCAGCGATCGCCTTTGTGGTGTCATTACCGTGCTTTTTCTATTTGCTCTTTGGCGCCTTTGAACTATATGGTGCCAGAAATATTGCGCTGGCTGCGCTGTTTTCAGCGGCGATGTGCAGTGCCTTTATTGTCTTTGTCGCTAGAGAAAAGTCGGCACCGCGTCTTGATCATGAAATCAAAAGTTATGCCGTTGCCTTTGTCTTCTGCCTGCCGGCCTGGGTACTAAGCTATCTACTAGTGGCCGCTACGGCCCCTGTGCATACCGCTTTAGCAGTGGCATCATTCGTCGCCACAGTTTTAAATCTATATCTGGGCGGTCCCTTTGGTGAGAAGAGACGTAGAGCTACAGCCAACGTTGCGCCGATTAGTTTTAAGATTTTCAAGGGTTTTAATTTGCCTCAGTTCTCTTTGCACTGGGCGCCGGCTAGAGCCTCCGGGCAAAGGCTGCGGGCCGATTATATGGCGGGAAGAGCAGAGGCTATCTGCCGCTATTATCAGCTTTATTTTACGCGGTCAGCTTTAGCAAAATTGTTTGAGCAAAGCTTGGCCTTTGCTTATGTCAAAAGCGAAAGAGAATTGGTTATTGATGCTGAAGCTCCCGGGCTCGATATATTTCCCGCACACAAGTCGGCAAAATATGTAAAGTCGTCGGCCAAAGTTCACTTTGTCGAACTGACCGAACAATCTCGTCAAGATCGTTTTCGCGAGTTTCTTGCCTCATGGGCTCTGCGCATGGCTGCCGATGCCCTGGTGGCTGATCGCGCAGGTGCTCTCGAGAGCGTCATTTTTAACGCCTATGCACCGGTGCTGGTGCCCGAGACCGGCAAGTCTGTACGCAGCTGTTTGCTCTCGTTGCGTCTGACTAAGTCTGATCTGGCCAAACTCGATGTGGCTAAAGTAGACAAAATTGCTTGTCTGCGAAAACTGGGTGCTCGCCTCAGCGCTGCAACAGGCGCCGCTGCTCACATCGTTGCGGTACAACCTCTGCGTACCGCTAACAGCGCAAAAAGTTCGGCTTCAGCGGTTAATTCTCTTGCTTTGCTGTCTATCGATCCACTTCAATTTGAGAATCTCTTGGCCGATTTACTCAGACGCATGGGCCTTGAAGCAAGCCTGACACAGGCATCTCACGATGGTGGCATTGATATTGTGGCGACAGACGCCAGGCCTATTCTTGGCGGCAAAATTGTGGTGCAGGCCAAGCGCTATAAACACACCGTTCCTGTTTCAGCAGTGCGTGACCTTTATGGTGCCATGCAGCATGAAGGAGCAAGCAAAGCCATTCTCTTTACCACCAGCAGGTTAAGCCCCGACGCCTGGCAGTTTGCCTCGGGCAAACCGATTCAGTTAATCGAAGGCGATCATCTGGTGCGCTTATTACAGGCTCAGGGCATCGCCGCACATTTGTAATTTGGCGGTTATATAATGTATAAGCCTGCGCTTATATATTGTTCAATGGTGGATTTTCCGTAACTAGACACCCTGCGCGGTGCGGTAAAGATCCTTCAAAGCCTGGCGCAACTGGCTTACCGACCGCCATCTTTCGTTAGGATCTTTAGCCAGACACTTCATAACGATGTCGTTCAGTTCAGGCGAAACAGCTCCATCGGTTCGTGTTTGCGTCAGCGGCACCGGCACTTCATAGAGGTGCATGGCAAATGTATGAACAGCGCTTTCGCCTTTGAAGGGCGGATCGCCGCAAAGCATTTCATAATACATACAACCGAGTGAATAAATGTCGGAGCGATGGTCCACTTCGAGGCCTTTGCACTGCTCGGGGCTCATATATAATGGGCTGCCGAAGACAAAACCGGGCTGTGTCAGTTGCATCGTCGGTCTTTCATCGTGGCATTTATTGCATTTAGCGATGCCGAAATCGAGCAATTTAACATGCTGTGAAAATGGACCCGGATATGATTTGTCACTATCGCTCAGTTCGTCGATAATCATGACATTGCTGGGTTTGATATCGCGGTGAATAATGCCCATGTCGTGCGCAAACTGCAGACCTTCCATCACTCCTGCAATAATGCGGTAAGCGAGTTTTTCATTCAGCCTGGTGCGTTCATCTAAAATGGTATCAAGGCCGAAGCCTTCGAGATGCTCGAGCACCAGGTAAGGCAGTGGATCTTTGCCTGGTGAATATTTGGCTTCAAGACCCTCGGTCAGGTCTGAAAGAAAACCAAAAGAATACATATGGACTATATTTGGATGATTGAGATTATTGATAATGGTCGCTTCGCGTTTAAAACGCTCGCGACTTTCTTCAGTGTCCGAATAGTCTGAATGGAGAACTTTGACCGCTACCTGAAAACCTGCTTTTTCATGGCGGCCTTTATAGACCGTGCTTAAGCCGCCTCGGCCAATTACGTTTTCCAGCTTAAAGCGCTTTTCAATAACCGCACCGAGCAGCTTTTTGCCGTCGTTCATTTTAGGCCTCTCAGCACTTAGTTTGATCTTTCCAAAACTATTATACGATCAGCTCTTAGTTGCCCAGACGATTTTTCACCCATATGACACTGACATTGGTGCCTCTGGTTCGGGGATCGAGTAAACATGCCACTTTTACGCCCTGTTGTTCTTTTTTAGCCTCAAGCATAAAGAGTGTACCGGCCTTGCCGATCTTATCCATAAGTTTGGGGGCAGCTGCGCGAAAAGACCAGCCGCCATTGCGCAATTTGTCCTGGTACCATTTAAAGACGTTCTCGGGCGAATCTTTAGTAACTATGCCCGCTGTAGCTGTGGGCGCGCCTTTAATGCTATTGACGAAACTTGTACTGGTGACGTTGCTGTTGTATGAAGGCACGGGGAAATTTATAGGAATTTTCTCCGAGATATTGATATGTTCTGTGCTTAAAACTGAATTATATTTCGCCCTGGCTTCCTGCAGATTTTTTTCTCTGGTGGCCGGGTCTGATTGCGGTTGGGTGGGCGTGGTTTGTGCGATAGCAACCAAATTAGAGGCCGTGGCCACCACCAAGATTATTACGGTCGAGAGTTTCACAGCTAGATGCACTTTGTTCGTTACTCCATAATTTTGACAAAGGAATTAGAGTTGAAATTAGAGCGGGTTACAGATACCAACAGTATGTACTTCACTCCAGCGTTTAACTCTGATTTCACCCAGGTTGCCGTTATAACCGCTGCCTGGCTTCCAGAAAACATCCTTGTCCCAAAGTAGCCAGCTGACGTTAACCAACGGTGTGGGGCTGCAGAACGGAAGCGGTGTCGGTGCATGGGGCATGACCGGTGGAATGCCGCCGGGCATATAGTCATCGTCTATGATTTTCTTTTCGCTACCGTCCGGATTATTGCCGATGATTCCGGGCATCCAGGTAATGGCCTTCACTTGGGCCACAGATTCAATATCGCACTGTAAAGTTTCGCCGTCTGCACTGTAGACATAAAAGTCCTTCTGACCGGCTATCAACGCTAGCCTGGTGAGTGCATTGTCGAGGCAGGTGTGAAGTTTGGCCGGTGTGATTACAACGCCTGGCTTGCTAATCATTTCATTGGCCCGTGTAACCATATAATTTTCAATTTTTTTCGTTTCTGAAGTGTGCAGATTGGGCAGGCCGAAAATTACGTCATCCAGCGAGCGGGCGGCAATATCGAGGCCAACGGTTTGAGAAGGTGGTGTAACCAGCGAACAGAGTACGCCGCCCCCCGGCATGGGTGTGCCAGACATACTGGTGGGAGAACTGTTGAAGTCATAGTTCTGGGCTGCGCCGAATTCAACTTTAAAAGGAGGTACAGGATAGAAATACCAGTGACATTTTGGTTGATCTACTTTGACGTGCAAAAAAGAGTGTGGAGCAGCTAACTTAAACGGTTTGCGTGGATTGCTGAGCACCCATGATGAGGCTTTCTCACCGGCGGCACCGGCTTTAAGGGCTTGTCCTTCTACTGAAAAGGCGTTGGGTACTGGCTTTGACCATTGAACAGCATTGGCACTTGCTTTTTCTGCATCAAATTTTGAGCTGGCTACTAGTATTGGTTTGTTGTCCCACTTAAATGGAACCTGCCAGAAAGTCTTGCTGCCTACTTTGATTGGCACATAGCCTTTGAGGAAATAGTCCCCAGCAACTGCCGAAGGCATTGGTGTGCGAGTGCACTGGGTGCTGGCGTCGGCAGGCAGTGTAAAGCCCGGCGGGAGATAGAAGTTATTGCTTGGCGTGCCGGTGAGCTGAATATTGCTTTCAGCTTCGCGATCCATTAGAGAGGTTTGCCAGCCGCCACCAGGGAGCACTGTGGTTTTTGAACCTACGCCAATCATTCTTACTGAATTGACTTGTGCCAGTTCAGAGAAAAATCCGTGGAGGTTTGATGGCGTGGTTAGTTTGTCTGCCAAAGCATTACTTATTTCTTGGGCACCCGATTCAGCCTGGCTGGCATTGCCGCTACCGGAGCCGCCCTGCCCATCAGAATCTGCCGCTTCGGCATTGATGGCGATGAGCATGGCTTTAGCCCATACCCGGTTAATGCGCTCGAGGGTGATTTTACTATCGCGACTGGCGTTATTGTCAAAAGAATCGCTGCTACAGTCTTTGAAACATGCCTGATTGGCAGAGCCATTGAGCGGAACACTAATGTCGGTCAAGACTTTTTTGCCGACATTGAGGGCACCGGCATCGGTGGCGTTTTTGGTTTCTCTCTGGGCGCCCATGTAGAGCACGATGAATAAAAAACCGATGCCGAGAACTAGAAGCGCCAGAGCTAGCACTGCAGAAAACGCAGTGACTGACCCTCGTTTGCTACGTTTGCTTACCATCGTCTTATTCAACCTCCAGAATTAAAAATTCCAAAATCACCCTAGTCTGGAACTGTGGTGCCTACCACAGGCTCCACGTCTTTGGCCGTAAATGTATAACCACTGAAACCGGGAAATGGCACCGGCAATTTCACTTCCATCACTGTTGTCAGTGAAACCGAACCGTTGCCGCCTGCTGGATAGTCAAAATCATTGATTTTGATTGATTTGACTAATGTAGATGCCTGAAAAGTTTTGAGAGTAAGCACGGCAGCGTCATGTGCTGCGTTGCCGGTTGATTGATTGGCAGCGGCGCGAGCAGCGTTTTTAGCTGCGGTGTCATTCATGGAATTGGCAATTACCATCACAGTAAGATCGAGCAATGCCAGGGCTATCGGTACCAGAATAATGGCTGCCATAACGCTTTCCATTAAACCGCTGCCGCGATTGCCTCTCTTCTTAATAGTGTGAATTGCCTTCATTACTTTCCTTACTCGCTTTGCTCGTGTCAATTGATACTGGCGCCGGCTAAAAATTAGCGGTCTTAAGGAGCATTGTCGGGATTTTCCATCGGACGTTCAGCTGTAATTTGGAAAGTCATGGGCCCGTTTAAGCCTGGCACATTGACCACAGGGAGGGGGATTGTAAGGAATGGACTGCAAACAATAGTGGTGCGCACCATCACTATACGATCTGTTACTTTGTCAGGGCCGGTCTGTCCGTCACGATAAGAAATGTCGGTTTGCGGATAACCCTGCACTTTGACGAAGTGGCCCATACCGGCCAGCCACTGGTCAGTGATGCCTTTGCGCACAACGCCGCTGGCGCTGACTGCATCGCTCATGGGTAGCAGAGAGGCTTCGTGTACCTGATTGTAATTAAGCACCATACAGAGGCCGTAAGACATGCCCATGCTGAGCATATCGAGCAAGGGAAAGAAAAAACAAATCAGCAAGATCATCAATGCTGGGCCAAACTCGGCCATAGAGTTAGCTCTAGCATTACGGCGCCTATTAATTGCTCTGGGCTCAGACATCTTTTTTTCTTCTCCCGTTTTCAACAGGCGGCTGTTGCGGTGATTGGCATGCTTAATATACGCATTTACCGATTCTTTTAGCGGTATTTGTGAGATTAGAATTGTTCATTGTTCTGCCGAAAGGGCTATTGCTCATTACGGTATGATGGTTTGTGGTTAGTGAGCTAAATCTTCAGCGGTAGTAAGACATTGATGACTGACGCAGGCGGAGAAGCCGACAAGCAAGAGCCAGAGCCAACTTCGCCGCTGGTGCAATCTAGTGGAGCCGCGGGCGCCCCTGGCGAAAAGCCAAGAAAAGTGGCGAAAACACTGCTGTTCAATACGCCGACTGGTGAGAAAACATCTGATCAAATCAAGCTCGAAGAAGCGGTCAAGCAGGCTGCTGAGCAGGATCTGGATGAAAAGGAACTGACGGCCCATGCCCAGAAGCGCGCAGCCAGACGCGTGGCCAAAACACTGTTATTCAGCTCTACTAATATAGATGACTTGCAAGCTAAAGCCGCCGCTCACGTAGCCGCCCAGGAAGCTGCTCAGGCCGCAGCTGAAGCAGCCGCTCAAGTTTCAGAAGCAACGGCACCAGTTGAAGTGAGTCCGGTGGTCAATGTCGAAACGGTTGCCGCGGCAGTACGGCCGATAAAAAAAACGCGCAAAATCGCCAAGACTTTAATGGAGTCCGATCTTGACAATTTTGCCGAAGAAAATCTCAGTCAGCCGGTTGAACCGCAGATTGATTTTTCGATCTCGGCGCCAGCAACGGAGGCTTCAGTAGCTGAAACAGCGCAGGTAGCTGAGGCGGCGCCAGTAGACGTGCTGAACGGCAAAGTTGTCAAACGGGAGAGGCAACAATTTGTGGCCAAGACCATGCTTGATCACAGCATTCTCTGGGATACCGTTTCTAAATTTGAAGCAAAAATGGAAGTGAAAGTAGCTGAGCAAATTGCTGAGCGCGCCAGCGAACCCGTCAAAATGCTGGTACCGATCGAGTGCAAGAAGCAGGCCATGGCTTGTGGCTTTAAGTGGGACGATAGTGACACTAAAGAGCGTTTTCGTTACTGCACATTGTGCAAAACACCGGTCTACAATTTCGCTGGCTTAGAGATGCCAGAGGCCGAAGAGCTAATTTTCCAGCGCGAAAACAAAAAGCAATTCACGCTTTTCAAACGACCAGACGGCAAATTTATGACCGCCAACTGCCCTGTCGAAGTAAAGCGGCAACGGGACACCATCTTCCTCGCTGTGGGCGCGGTCTTGCTTGTGCTGTGTGCTCTGGCTTTTATGATTTTGATGCCTAAGCCACCTAAACCCGACCCGCAAGTTCAGGCTGTTGAAACGCCGGCTCAACCGGGCGTAATGACCGGTCCTGGCGAAAATCGCGGCACCAATTCTTCTAGCAAACACGCGACTATGCCGGCCACTGCTGACGACGGGTCATTCCACATGGTCAACGGCCAGCGCGTCTTGCCCCCAACCGGTTCGGCACCTGTGAATTTCCCGCCTCCACAGCAGCCTGCTGTCACGAGTGACGCTGATGAAAGCGGCGACTTCTGGCAGTATGACGGTCCACCTTCAGGTCGCAGCGACGCTCCGCCGCCGGTGATGACCCAACCGGTAGCGCCTGTATCCCCTCAGACGCAGCCGCAGGCTCAACAGCAAGATCCATCCTTTGCGCCACAGCACATGCAGCAGCAATATCCCCAGCCAGTAACTGATAGGGTCGTTCCCAAACCGACCAGTGGTACGCAGGTACAACCGACAGGCGGAGACACACCGGTCTCTTCACCGTAGTTCAACTGATACCAGGTGCGCGCTCACTCGATACGAAAAGTCGTGCGGCCAACCTTTATTATGTCGTTGGGTGAAAGTTGCCATGGGGCTGAGATCAGCTGGTCATTAACGGTGGTTCCGTTGCTGCTCATCAAGTCTTCGAGCCACCAGCGGCCCTGATCCCAGTAAATCTTGGCGTGGTCTGCTGAAGCATAGCCATCGTCCGGCAAGATCACTTCATTTTCCGGTGCTCGACCGAGATTGACCGTAGGGCCTGAAAGCGTATAAGTTTCGTTGGTTTGCAAATTGACCAGTACCGGCAGGCGGCCTGTTTGCGGAGCATTGCTGGACATCGATAAAACCTACCTTCCTCTAAACCGCTCAAACCCCTTAAACCTTTTGAAACCTTGAAGGACATGGTAAATCATCGTCATTGTAGATCATGCAAAATCACCGCTCAATGTTCAAAATCGTATCAGATATTAAACGCATCTTTCTGGGCGGGAACCAAATGCAAGGTTTGAACATCTTATTAGTTACCCAAGGCGTTCCAAATGCGACGGCTCTATTGCAAAAAAATAGGAAGAACCACAATGGTTCCTCCTGACCCTCTTTTTGCGTCCTGCCTGCTGCATGGTATCCATAACTAAGAGGAGGATGCTATGAAAGCTGATGAGAACTGGGCGAATGAGGCGACATTGATCTACTGTAATTGTTGTTTTGAAATGGGTCGACGGTTTCGCAAGCTCGGGCGCAAGTATGCAGAGCAAGGCGAAAATGAAAAAGCGGCGCAACTGAAACAAGAAGCCGCTATCCAACTTGATGCCTGGCGCAAGGTCAGACGCGAAATGAAGAATGCCGGTTAAGTGTTTTAACCAACCTTAAAGAGTACTGTGCATCGCTCGGGCAAGTTTTTTCTGATGCAATGAAGATATCGCTGTAGTTGTGTGTGAAGCACGCGAAACACGTGAAACAGTTACTTTATATAATGCATCCGACGAAGCGCTAGAGGCTGTTTGGGTAATAATGCTTCGACCGACTTGAGCGGTAGCGGTGGCTGCAATTAGCATTGCTCCGCAAACAGTGGCCAGCGCCATACGCCTTGCCTGTGGTGGCGGCATCAATTTGCCTAAAGCAATTTCAACCACATCTGTGGCAGACGAAAAAATACTTTGAGCAACGTAAGCAATGCCGCCGACAAAGGCTAGAAGAACGCTGCGCCCCTGCATTCGTCGCAAACCAGACAAAGAACGTTTAGGTTTTTGGGTAGCTTTGTAGATGAAATTTTTAAGTATGTAGGCGGGTGATTTAAATTCTAGAGTCTGAATTTTGTACCCGCGCGCTTGTTCTTCCAGCTGATATTGGCGCAACATTCCAGCTTTAGTGGTAATAGTCATTCTTTTTGCATACCACTCCGCTTCTCTGTCTCTATATTGATTAAGTTGTTGTTGATGGAATTGATCGCTCATTTATTTCTCTCCAACCAGATAGAGTAAATGCATAATACATTCGCCCTGTGATCAAATTGTGTGCGCCAATGCTTGAATGTGCCCACAGCAAGGCGTCGCGCTGATTGCGCCAGTATCGCTTATCAGTCTGTGGTGCTTAAGTTAAACTTCAATACTGCTGGTGGTGCTACTCGTTCATGAGCTCTGTATTGGAAATTGCATCAGCTCGGGCAAATATTTTTTTTGCTTCGTCAATTTTATTAGTTTGAGAGAGCAGCGAAGCGTAACTATTTAATGCCTGGTATAAGAGCGATTTGTCCTCGGGAAAAGACTTTTCGGCCGTGGCAACGGCTTGCTGCAACTCTGTTGTGGCGGAACCGTATCTATTTTCGTCGCGATCAAGCTGCCCTAATTTGATTAAGGCCAGCAATTTTTTGCGCCCAAACTGTTTATCTGAATTTTTTTCGTAAATGCCAATGGCTTCTGTCACAAGCGGCCTGGCCTGGGGCAAACGTTGTTGTCTGCTATAACACTCGGCCAGGAGCATGTTAAGGCCGGCCACCTGCGCGTCGTGTGCGCCCAGCAAGTTCTTATAGATATCTCTTGCCTTAATTAGCAAAAACTCCGCGTGTTTGTCCATGGCCGCACCAGCCAGACCGCGGCTGACGTGCTCAATTGTGGTGAGATTAATTGGTGCAATAATGCGCTTCACACTTGTCTGCGAAGGAGAAGCCGGTTGGGCCAGTTCATCTAATTCTTTAATCAGTGCATTGTAGCCATCAAGCAATATTTGAGAATTAAGTTTGGCAATTTTTTCATTGGTAGCATCAAGTTCGTCGAACATTTTTGCTTTCGTATAGAGGCTGCGTTGCATGCGCAATGCGGTCATCAGGCGGCCGCGGTTGCTGAATTTTTGACGGGCGGTGTCTTCGGTGCTGAGCAAAACAGCGCGAGCCGGCTCAAACAGTTGATTATCTATGAAAGTCTGGGCAATGGTAGTCTGCGAGTTCCAGATAGTTTTGGCGAGCACGGTGCCATGATCCGGGTCGGGTCCGTTATCACAGGCCATATAAGAAAATATGGCCGCCACCACAGCAAAAAGCGACCAGAAAGCATAGCGCAAGAACTTGACTTCCTGTTTCTGCCTGGTCGGATGCTGCACCGGTTTGACTTTAACCGACCCTGAAACAGGTTGAATGGTCGGCATTTCTTGCAGTAATTCGGTAATATTTTGATAACGGTCTTCCGGTTTCTTTTCCAGGCAGCGAAAAATCAGCGCTTCTAGATTTTTATTGATGTTGAGTTCGGGTACCACTTTATTAAAAGCAGGCGGCGTATGACTGACGTGCATAGTCATGGTATCGTAGGCGGTGTCACCGCGCAATGGTGCCACACCAGTTAACGTTTCGTACATAACACAACCAAAAGAGTAAATATCAGAGCGATTGTCTAAGGGTTTGGCCTGGCATTGCTCGGGGCTCATGTAAAGCGGGCTGCCGAAAATATCGCCGGTTTGGGTCAACCGGGTTTGTTGCTGGCCGGCATTGGGCAATAATTTGGCGATACCGAAGTCTACAATTTTGAGCAGCTCGCTACCATCTTCACCTTTCACCAGCACCAGGTTGCTTGGTTTTAAATCGCGGTGCAAAATGCCATTTCTATGCGCATGTTCGAGGCCCATACATGTCTGACGAAAAATGTGCACGGCTCTGTCTACCGCTAAATGCCTTACATCTTCCAGAATCTCGCTTAAATTTTTACCCTCCAGACAATCCATCACCAGATAAGCTTGATCACCAACGATGCCGAAATCGTAAATACTGATGATGTTCTGATGCTTTAAAGCGCTGGCCGATTTAGCCTCATGTTTAAAGCGTTCGATTGCTACTTTGTCTGAATCATCGTGCAGAAGTTTAATGGCCACAATCCGATCCATAAGCCGGTGGCGGGCGCGGTAGACAACGCTCATACCCCCGGTACCCAACACTGAGAGAATTTCATACTGGTCGGCAAAAACCTGCCCGATCATGGGATCGATTTTTTCGTGCTCAAGTTCATGGCCGTCGTCAGGACATTTTGACCATAGAGTTTCAAACTTTTTTTCGCAGTGGGGGCAATATTTCAAGCGCTAGCTCACTTGCTCTCAGTTTTCGGTTCAGCCCCAATCTGTTGCTTTACAACCAGAAGGGGTTCACAAACACCTTCTAGATTTTATCAGGGTTTGGCAATGCGCTCCTGACTGATATCAATTGCCAGGTCGTTTGCGATCATTTCGTTTATCAACTCAATTACGCCCTGACCACGCTCGCTTTCGGTAACCATAAGCGCTGTTTCTTTAATTGAAGGGATGGCGTTACGTACCGCCACGGAAAAACCGCATGCTTTGAGGAAGGTGTGATCGTTTTCAGCGTCGCCCACGGCCACCACCGACTCGAAAGTCAGGTCCATCACCTCTAAAGCTGCTTTGAGGCCTGTGCTCTTATTAACACCGGAAGGCAAAATCATAACTGCACCCTTGTTAAAGATTATTTCCAGCTCCAGGCCAAGTTCGCGGATAGCGGTCAAAACCGTCATCTCGTGGGGCTCCCAGGTGGCGACGATACCCCGCCCAACGGAGATCGGCTGCACGCCGCGGGCCTTAAGGGTGGCCACGAAGGGTTCGGAAGGTGCCTCCGTCAGTGGTGTCTCACTGTTGTTTCTGGGATCAAATAGAACGGCACCGTTTTCTGCCACGATCATGTCGAAAATGGCATACAGGGGAAAAGCGATGAAAAGGTCTTTCATCTCGCGACCGGTGACGAGGATAAGTTTGCGGCCCGATTTTTTCACAGCATGAAGGGCCTCAATTACCTCCGGTTGCACCTGGCCCTTCGTTGCCAGTGTACCGTCATAGTCAGTTGCCAGAGCCAGGTACCGCATATAGACTCCACAAGGTCTTCGGGCCGATTTACTCTGGCTTGTGACGCAACGGTGGTGCCACGGTTCCAATCTGAGCTTATGAATTCTATAATCTGCGGCAACTTAGCGGCAACTTTTACGTCACTAAAAGGGAAATGTTTAGACTCTGGAGCGAATTATTTTGAAAAAGGAAGAGGCCACAGTTGAACAAGTTAAGTCAGAGCATGGGCCTATTTTAGCCATAGACATCGGCGGCATGAGCTTCAAAATGTTGGCCAGCGGTGAAATTGAACCTCGCAGTGGTGAGACTGGCAAACAGTTTACGCCTGTGGGCCTGGTGGAACGTGTTAAAGCCTTAACTGAAGACTGGCAATATGACTGTATCACTATCGGCGTGCCTGGCCCAGTAGGTCATGCCGGTCCTTCTACTGAACCTCATAACTTAGGCTCTGGTTGGATTGGCTTCAATTTTGTGGAGGCTTTCGGCAAGCCGGTAAAGATTTTAAATGATGCGGTGATGCAGGCACTTGGCAGTTACGAAGGCGGACGCATGCTCTTTCTGGGTTTTGGCACCGGCATTGGTGCCGCCTTTATTGGTCCGCGAATGGTACTACCTCTGGAGCTTGGTGGATTGCGTTATAGTAAAAAACGCACACTTGGTGATGTGCTTGGGCAGCAAGGCATGGAGCGCCTGGGTAAGAAAAAATGGAATGCTGCGGTGAACAGTACAGCCGAAAATCTTACTCGTGTTTTTCGCGCCGACTATGTGGTCATTGGCGGTGGTAATGCTTCCCGAGCCAGTGGCCTTTCTCACGGCATTCGCAAAGGTCATAATCATGCGGCCTTTCGCGGAGGCTTCAGAGCCTGGGCCATGGAAGGTCTTTCTGAACAAACTGTAGATCGCGCAGATTTGCAAAAGCCAGGTTGGCACGTAGTTTAGGATCAGGGTAAAACTAGATGATAGTCAAACTAATCTTTCTACTTTTAGGCAGCGTAATCTTTGCGCAGGCCGCACTGGCTGATAGTGCCTCTGAAGCTACTGTTCTTACTAAAGAGGCTGTGGCGGATGTCAAAGCTTTTGATCCCGCTGCTCGCCCATATATAGTGCAGTTGCCAGATGGTTGGGAAGTAAGTGAATTGAAGGCACCAAGACCGTACAGCGGCAGAGAAATTGGCGGCGGTCGTTTGCGCGCCATAAAAAAAGAAAGTGAAGGAGCGGCGGTAATTGAACTTACTTATATGTCCAAACCCGTCAGCGGCGAACAACCAGATCTCAGTTATGAATTTGGTCATTTCGTCACCACCATAAAAAGCGAGTATGAGTCAAAGGGATTGAAAGCCACAGTGACTGAAACCAAGAAATCGAATCTAAGCGTCTTACCGGCTGAAGAAGCAGAGGTAGTTGTTTCAGGCGCTGGCTCAGCCCAAGATTTACACCAGTGGTTTGCCATGGCCATGGGAAAAAACTATGTTTACGCCCTCAGTTTTACCGGGCACAAAGATTACTACGATAAATTCTTGCCTGCATTCGAAAAATGTCGGCAGAGCTTAAAAGTTGAATAAATTGGGGAGTTGCCATCAACCTGATTTGGCAAGCGATTTTTGTTGCATCACTTGAGCAGCGATTTCATATGAGCGCAGACGATCTTCGTGCTCATAGAGATCGGAGACAAAGATAAACTCATCTGCTTGAGTGATTTCTTGCAAGCGCTCTAACCGCTCTCTTATGCTGGCGGCACCACCGACGATGGCAACAGCCATTCTACTTTGCACTGCTGCTTTTTCATAAACGGACCAGAGCAAGTCCATGTTTTCTACAGGCGGCCTCAATTTCATATTTTGACCACGAATTAAGTTCAGGCCGCGCTGCATCGGAGTAGTAGCAAGAGATTGTGCTTTCTCATCGCTCTCTGCGGCCACTAGCGGAACGCCGACAATGGTATAGGGTTTGTCTAAAACGTCAGAAGGTTTAAACCGTTGACGATAGATCTTCAGCGCGGGCATAAGTTCTTCTGGGGCGAAGTGACTGGCGAAAGCGAAAGGCAGTCCGAGGTCGGCCGCCAACCTGGCGCTGAAATCACTTGATCCCAAAAGCCAGATCGGTACGTTCAAGCCGCTGCCTGGGTAAGCTCTCACTTTTTGATCATCCGTCGGTGGTCCAAGGTAACGCTGCAATTCGGCTAAAAGCTCAGGAAAGTCGTGACCTCTGGTTTCTAAATGTCTGCGCAAAGCGTAGCTTGTAGCCGGGCTTGTGCCGGGAGCGCGACCGAGGCCAAGATCAATGCGGCCCGGATAGAGCGTTTCAAGAGTTCCGAACTGTTCTGCTATGACCAGAGGTGCATGGTTGGGCAACATGATGCCGCCGGAGCCAACGCGAATATTAGTGGTGCCAGCGGCGATGTATCCGATTAAAACAGCCGTGGCGGCGCTGGCAATGCCCGGCATGTTATGGTGTTCCGCCAGCCAGAAACGGGTGTAACGCCAGCCTTCGGCTTTACGGGCCAGGTCAAGAGAGTTTTGCATGGCGTCAGCCGGCGTTTTGTCGTCACGAACTGGCACTAAATCAAGTATTGAATATGCTGTACTGGCTAAATTTGGCATGGCGTCGTTTTTACCTTGAGGGGCACTTTTTTCTATTATATAACACTAATAGACCGGTCGGTCTTTTTTTTGCTACAATCTTTTGACTATCAAGGCGAAATTATCAAAGCGTGATAGCGTCATTGTGCGCATTTCTTCAACTAAGATAGCGATTGAACCGCTGAGCGCAAAGCGATAACATTATCGGACCAGATAGTGAGCGTTGCCAAGCATGAAAGTCATACTCGCTGAAAAGCCGTCCGTAGCTAAAGATATTGCTGCCGTTGTCGGTGCCACCACAAAACGAGGTGGGTATTTCGAAGGCAACGATTATGCTGTTACATATGCTTTTGGCCACCTTGTCACCATGGCCGAACCTGAAGAAATGAACGCCGCTTGGGGCAAACCCTGGCGCTTGAAACAATTGCCCATGATTCCTGTTGAATGGAAATATCGCGTTGTTGAAAAATCAGCGCAGCAATTTAATGTCATCAAAAAGTTATTTCAAAATCCTGCCACCACTTCGATCATTTGCGCAACTGACGCAGGGCGCGAAGGCGAACATATTTTCAGGTTAATTTATCAATTGACCGGTGTGCAAAAAGCGGTTGAGCGTCTGTGGATCAGTTCACTAACAGCCGAAGCAATTCGCGATGGTTTGAGTAAGTTACGTTCATCAAAAGATTTCGATAGTCTGGCTGATGCCGCGGCTGCCCGTTCGCAAGCAGACTGGGTGATTGGTCTTAATTTTACCCGCGCCTACACCACCATAAATAATCAACTGTGCACTATCGGTCGGGTACAAACACCAACTCTCGCCTTAATAGTTGATCGACAGACGGCAATCGATGCTTTTAAATCAGCAAAGTTTTACGAAATACTCGCTACTTTTGAACCGGGTTTTCTGGCCCGCTACATCACTCCAGCCACAGCTGAAGTTGAGCCCCAGACAAGATTGCATAATAAGACTCTGGCGCAATCAATAGTCAAAGCGGTAGAGCCCGCCGCTCACGGTATTGTCGAATCAATAATTACCACTGAAAAGAAAACCAAGGCACCAGCGCTCTATGACTTGCTTACATTGCAAAAAGATGCTAACAAACGTTTCGGTTATACCGCTCAAGAAACCCTCAATATTGCTCAAAGTTTGTACGAAGAATTCAAACTCCTATCTTATCCCCGTACCGAATCACGGCACTTATCTACCGATATGGTGGGAGAGTTGCCGCGTATTCTGTCTGTGATTTTAAAAGGGCCCCTGGCCACCAAAGAAGTGCTTCAAGCATTCGCCCAGGAAAATATCGTACCTGGTGGTATCACTGCCGCTTTAATAAGACCTAAGTTGACCAAGAGTTACGTTGATGACGGCAAGCTCACCGATCACCACGCTATCATTCCTACTCACAATGCTCTACCGGCGAATTTACCGGACAGACAGCGCAACGTTTACAACCTGGTTGCCACGCGTTTTCTCAGTATTTTTCTGCCGCCAGAAGTGCGTGATGAAACTACAGCCATTATTACTATGGCCGATTATTTATTCCGCGCTAAAGGTTTCATCATCAAAGAAATCGGCTGGACAGTCTTATCGAGCAAGGCCAGCAATGACGATGAAAAAGAAGATGGTAATGAAAATGTCGCGGGCGAGAAGCCTGGCAAGAAAACTAAAGCCAAAGACAAAGATGAAGACGCTCAACAGCTGCCGCCTTTAGTCAAAGGCCAGCAAGTGGGCAAGCGCAAAGTTGAATTGAAAGAAGGCAAAACCAGCGCACCCAAACCTTACGACGATTCCAGTTTGCTCACCGCTATGAAAAATGCCGGCCAGGAGTTAGACGACGAAGATCTGGCCGCGTATATGAAACAAAAAGGTCTGGGCACACCGGCCACACGTGCTTCTATTATTGAAAGGCTTCTACAAACAGGTTATGTAGAACGCAGTAAAAAAGCGCTTCTTCCTACCGAAAAAGGCAAAGCTTTAATCGGGCAGGTGCATGCGGAACTAAAAGACATCGCCCTCACTGCTATCTGGGAACAACGTCTTGCAGATATGCAGGATGGCAAGCTCAAGCCCGAATCTTTTGACAGTGATATCGCCGATCTGGTACGCCGCATTTTGCCTGATGTCACCGCCGGCGGTTCCTCTGCCGCTTCTATTCCACCCAGCGATGGCAGCAGCCTTGGCACCTGCCCTCTTTGTAAAAAAGGCTACGTGCGCATTACCGCTAAGGGTGCCGGTTGCAACCGTTGGAAGGAAGGTTGCACCTTTATGATCTGGAAAGAGCAGCGCGGCAAAGAATTATCTGAAGAGCAAATGAAAGAGCTCGTGGCGAATGGCCAGACCAAAGTAATCAAAGGCTTCAAAAAGAAAGACGGCAGCGGCAAATATGATGCCCGCTTGTTCTTAAATGAAGAAGGAAAAATTCAATATGATATCGGTGGCAATGACGCAGCCGCTCAGCCCGCGGCTGCGGGCCAGACTTTGCCGCCGGGCAGTCCAGGGTCGGGTAAGGTGGGCTTGTCGGCTTCTGACGCACTGGGTCAACTGGGTCAGTGCCCTCAATGTCAGGCCGGTACAGTGCGGCAGACACCGAAAGGCGCAGGATGCGGCCGCTGGCGGGAAGGCTGCACCTTCACCGTGTGGCGCACAGTCTCTGGCAAAGAATTGACCGATGAGCAAATCAAAGATCTGGTGCTGAAGAAGCGCACAGAGCTTATAAAAGGATTCAAGAAAAAAGACGGCAGCGGCACTTACGACGCCTACCTTGTTCTGGCCGACGATTTTAAAACCAGACTCGAATTTGACAATAAACGTGGTCCAGAACCCGAGCCTGTGGGTGTTGCCAAAACAGTTTGAGTTTGCCCAGATAATGCCACACTTCGTCTGTATAGTTCAGAAATCGGCAGGACCGAGTTTTCTTGGAGGATACACACTATGGCTGGTCACGAAAGATCTGGAATCGAAAATCAAGCAAAGCAACTGGCACATCAACTGGATACCGGTCATGGTATGCAGGTAGCTGACACTCTGCGTGCCGAGTTCAGACAGATGTCTCCGCAAGATTACAACAAGCTCGTGAATAGAACAGTGGCACACGATGACAAAAATTACGGCGCCAATATCGAAGTTGTGCGCCAGAACGGTTTAATCATTATCGACACCGGCAAAGGCGAAATTCCTGTTGGTAATTTGAAAGATGAGCGCCGGCCCAATCGTCCGAATAGAGATGAAGACGAAAGAAGACCTCACGAAAGAGTGGTTTGCGCTGATCCTAAACAGAAAGCCATTGAGTCGGCAGGAGTAGGTGCTTTGATTGGCGGCATTGGTGGACTGGTTCTTGGTGATCGCGGCAAGGCCGCAGCCATAGGCGCTGCAGGCGGAGCGGTGGTCGGCGGAATCTATGGCCACGAATCAGCCAAAAACGACTGTGTCATTGTTAGAGACCGCCGTTAATTCAGATTATCTCAACTGGTTCATTCCTCCATTAAGCAATAGCCCGTGTCTTCAGCCAGGACACGGGTTTTTGCATTAATAAAACCAGTGCAAATCGATATAGATGCAGGTGTAAAGATCTATACTGTGCCATTGAATTTAGTTCACTATTTGACATCTGGAGGTTCTATGAAGCGCAATGCATCAGCTCACTGGGAAGGCGGTCTAAAAGACGGCAAAGGCACAGTTTCCACAGAGAGTGGCGTTCTTTCCAAAACACAATATTCTTTCAGCACACGTTTTGAAGACGGTAAAGGAACCAACCCTGAAGAGCTAATCGCAGCTGCTCACGCTGGTTGTTTCTCTATGGCTCTTTCAATGATTCTTGGCGAAGCCGGCATGACTGCAAAGTCTATCGATACTAAAGCCGCTTTGACACTTGAAAAAACCGACGCTGGTTTCACAGTAACTGAAATCGTTCTCGATCTTATTGCTGATATTCCTGGCGCTGATCAAGCCAAATTCAACGAGTGCGCTGACAAAGCTAAAGCTGGTTGCCCAATTTCCCGCTTGCTCAACACCAAAATCACATTGAACGCTAAATTAGGCGCTGCTGTTTAATTCAGCCCTGGTTTAACTTGATTGTTGAAAGAGGACGTACATTGTACGTCCTCTTTCGTTTTTTATATCGGCACCGCATCTGGTGCCGCAGTATCTAGATTTTAAACTTCGTCTTCAGAGTGATCTGATGAAAACTTATCTTTAACGCCACCGGCAAATTCGCCGGCTTTTTCGGCAATATCGTCGCGCAATTCCTTGCCTGATTTAGCGGCAAACAAATTACCCAGAGCGTAGCCTACACCCAGTGAAACTACCGAACCTGCTGCCACGCCCACTACGGCACCGGCGACAAAGATTGTTTTCAATAGTGGCAGGTTTCCTTTGATCAAAGTCTTGAGCATTAGGCGGTCCTCGAATATTAGGCTAAAAGTACTAAGCGAATTCTAACACTTGCAGGTGATTAAGCGCTTTGACGTGAAATTTTGCAACAGCCGATTTAACTCTAGTACACTAGTCGTCACATTGAGGAAAGGCCATGACCACAAGTACCAGCGGTGTCAGTAGCGTCGCAGCCGGCAAAAGCAATGATGCCGCCAGGCTTTATGCTCAGCAAATAGCTCAAGAGCTCCAGGTTGGTGTCCATCAAGTTCTGGCAACCATTGCTTTGCTCGATGAAGACTGCACTGTTCCTTTTATTGCCCGCTATAGAAAAGAAGCCACAGGCACCTTAGACGAAGTGCAAATCACTAACATTCGCGATCTGCGTGAGCGTCTGGTGCAACTCGATAAGCGTCGCGAAGCCATGGTGAAGTCATTGCGTGAGCGCGACCTTCTAACTGATGAGCTGCTGGCCAAACTTAGTGCTTCTAACGCCATGGCTGATCTTGAAGACATTTACCTTCCCTTTAAACCAAAGCGCAAAACCAAGGCCAGTGTGGCCCGGGAGAAGGGTCTTGAACCTCTGGCAGCCGATATTTTTGCCAACAAATTGCAAAATTTAGAAGTTTCTGCCCAGGCTTTTATCAACAAAGAAAAAGGGGTGGAGTCGGTGGAGCAGGCCCTCGCCGGTGCTCGCGACATTATGGCTGAGTGGATGAGTGAAAATCCGACTGTGCGCAAACAATTGCGAGCGTACTGGTCGAAAGCCAGCACTATTGCTTCTAAAGTTGCTAAGGGCAAAGAGCAAGAAGGGCAGAAATTCAAAGACTATTTTGAATGGAGTGAAAAGGTTACAACCGCTCCGTCTCATCGCATTCTTGCTATGTTCCGCGGCGAAACCGAAGGAATGCTTAAGCTGACAATCAAGCCCGATGATGAAGAAGCTCTGATTATCATGGACAAAAATTTTGTCAAAGGTAAGGGCCCCTGTAACGATCAGATTGAAATTACAGTTGAAGACGCCCACGACCGCTTACTTGCACCTTCGATGGAAAGCGAATTACGGGCAGAGCTAAAGCTACGCGCCGATCTGGAAGCAATTCGCGTTTTCACCCGCAATTTGCGTGAACTTCTAATGGCACCGCCACTGGGCGAACATGCCATCATGGCTCTCGACCCCGGTTTCAGAACCGGCTGCAAACTTGTTTGCCTGGGCAAGCAAGGCGATCTCTTACATCATGACGTCATTTATCCACTTATGGATGGAGCTGGAGAAGGAGCCAAGCAATCGAAGGCCAGTGCTTTGAGGAAAGTAATGGAGCTAGCTAAAAAGTTTAATGTGGTGGCAGTAGCGATTGGTAATGGCACCGCCGGCCGTGAGACTGAAGAGTTTATGCGCGCCATAGATTGGGCGGCGGTACAACTGGAAGAACCTCAAATTGTGATGGTGAACGAAAGTGGTGCTTCCATTTATTCAGCTTCCGATGTTGCCCGTGAAGAGTTTCCCGACTACGATTTAACAGTACGTGGTGCCGTTTCCATTGGCCGCCGCTTAATGGATCCCCTGGCCGAATTGGTGAAGTTAGATCCTAAATCTATTGGTGTCGGTCAATATCAACATGACGTTGATCAGCCGGCGCTGCAGAGCAGCCTTGATGATACCGTGGTCAGTTGCGTCAATTCGGTAGGGGTCGAATTAAATACAGCCAGCAAACAATTGCTATCCTATGTATCAGGTTTAGGCAAACAAATTGCCGCCAATATCGTTGCTCATCGCCAGGAGAACGGGCCCTTCAAATCTCGCGCTGAATTGAAGAAAGTAGCTCGTCTTGGGCCGAAAGCCTATGAGCAAAGTGCTGGTTTCTTGCGCATTCGTGCGGCCAAAAATCCTCTTGATGCCAGCGCCGTACACCCGGAAAGTTATAAGGTAGTGGAGGCTATGGCCAAAGACTTGGGCCTCGATGTCGCCACCTTGATGTCAGACACTGAAGCACGCAAGAATATTGATTTAAGCAAATATGTCTCCGATAAAATTGGTCTGCCCACTCTGCGTGATATTGTGCAAGAGCTTGAGAAGCCGGGCCGCGACCCGCGCGCCAAGCTGGAGCCGATGAAATTTGCCGAAGGCGTGCACGCCATCGGTGACCTTTATGAAGGCATGAAACTACCGGGAATTGTCACCAATGTCACCGCATTTGGTGCGTTCGTCGACATCGGTGTGCATCAAGATGGCCTGGTTCATGTCAGTGAATTGACTAATAAATTCGTCAAAGATGCCAGTGAAGTTGTTACGGTGCAGCAGAAAGTAATGGTAACTGTGCTGCAAGTAGATAAAGATAGAAAGCGCATAGCTTTGAGTATGAAACGCTAAGCGACTCTTTTCTTGCTGCCACGTAACAATGCTTCCTAGCTGTAAAGCCTAAAGGGCACGACCTCGCTTACTCTTCACTGACGAGCTTCGAATCTAACAGGATGCTAATGGAAGGGGCGGAACTTTGCCCTGGCCTAGGGCGTCGAACCTTATGTACGGTTTCACAGGCGAAGATTTCATTTGGTCTATTTCAAATGGATAGCCGATTGTGAAAGCTTTAACATCATAGACAGCGAATGTTTTGAATCTATATAAGGAGATTACACATGTTCCGAACTAGTAAAGCCGCAGGATTTGCACTTGGCGTCGCTTTCTTGCTCACACCTTCAATGGCACTTGCTGATGAAGTCAGCTCAACCAGTGTCAAAACTGAGACACCAGTTGGTTCGTCCTCCAGAAGCGTCAAAGTAAAATCTAATGCTGCCGGTACATCGCAGAGCGTTAAGCATTCAAATGCTAGCCCTGGTCAAGCCAATTCAACTTCTTATCGCGCTGAAACCGGTATCGGTGGCGCCAAAGTAGAAAAAGAGCAAACAGGCGTGCGTGCTAATATCGACGGCAGCGTTACAGCTGATAAGTCCAAAGAATCGCATGCCGTTGGCGTCAATGGTTCTGCTCACAAGAAGGCAAACTCAAGCACTACAGTTGGTGCTGACGGTTCAAGCAGCACTATTAAATCTGAAAAGCAAGTAACTAACCCTTAGTTAGTGATTTGAATATTTGAAGAGCGCGGGCGTCCTTCTGGTGCCCGCGCTCTTTTGCCCTTACTTTCAAAGCATTTTCAAAGCACCTTTAGCTACGGTCTATGCAATAGTATTTGAATGAAATCTTGACTTTTGTCAGAAAATCCTGAATCATGCTTTTCTGGAGTTAACGGCTAGCAGTAGAGTCGATTTAAATATGGAATTTACACGTCACGGCCTGAAGAAGGCCATGTATATTTTGCAATCAATGCTCGGCTTAAGCTGGGTAATTATGTCTTTGTTTATGTTCTTTAAGCCAGGCGCTAATCTTCTGGCGGACACTTTGCCCGCTTGTGTTTTGCTCTTTGCCGGTACGGTTTGCATCTTCTTTGGTGTCGAAGCGTTTTTGCTGCGTAAAGATCCGGAAATCTGGAAATAAGCGAAGCGTTAAATCGGATATTTACTCAATTGCGCCTCTAAGTCGCTATAAAGTTCTGGCAGCCATTTGGGCTGAGTTTTAAAATTCACTTGCGGTTTTTTCAGCCTTAAATCGCAAGGGGCAAAGATCAAGTTGATATGCTCACTGCCTGTCTCATGAGCCAGTACGAACATTTCTTCAATGGGTTTATTACCCATGGCCAGGCAGCCTGTGGACCATTTGCTGCCGTGAATCAAAATATCGCTACCGGGATTTTTTCTTTTTTCCATTCTGGCGTGGTAACGATCAGAGTTGTTGGGATAATTTACCTCCAGGCCGATGTGCGCCACCAGGGCGGGCCGAAAAGCAGCGATGCTGTAAAACCCCTCCGGCACCTGCTTATCGCCTTCTTTGAGCTTGGGCCCGGCCACTCCACTTGCGCCAATCATTGGATAGGTAAGCACTTTACGCATTGCCCCGTTTTTGTCTCGGGCAAAAAGCAAAAGCATTCGCTCTTCTTTCAAAGCAATCCATGTCATCTGTTTGGGAGGGTAAAGAACATTTTGTTGAGCAAAAACTGATTGCAATTTTTTTCGCGCCGTAGGACCGTATGCTGCCATTACGGCTTCGACGGAGTAAAAGTGTGGCACCGCCGGCGGTTTTTCCATTTCGTTGGTCGCCGCACTGGCTCGGCCTGAGACTAAGAGAAGAGAAAACGCGAGGGCACAAAGTAGGCGCTCATGCATCATCAGTGACACCAACTATTTTCATTTGCGCTTCTTCTAAATCAAGTTCGTTTTGTAACACACGAAAAGTCTGGTCTTCGATGGCGTTATCGTCGCGCAGGGCAATGAGCTTTTTCCTCTGCGCACCAATAATATCCTTACGCAGATTGTGCCAGATTTCTTCAGTGCCAGGATCTGGCGTTTCTGTTCCAATATTGGCAATGGCTCTTTCCAGGTGCCGGTTGAGCAGCTTTTGCAGGCGCGGATCTTCTAAATCGAGATTTCGCTCTCGGGCCAGTGAATCAATTGAACGCACAGCTTCTCGGGAGAGCGCCAGTCGAAGCTTGCGCTCTGCTTCTTCGGCATTGTATTGATCAGGTTCAAATTCCAAAATTTTGACTAGGTAGGGCAGTGTTATGCCTTGCATCACCAGAGTAGATGCGATTACGGCAACGGTGAGATAGATAAGCAAATCACGGTAAGGAAACTGATCGCCGTTAACGCAAGTTAACGGCAGTGCCAGTGCGGCTGCCAGTGATACAACTCCCCTCATCCCAGACCATGAAAGCACAAATAGATGTTTCCAGCTGGGCAACTTTGCTTTTTTCAGCCGAGCATATATGGGTGCAACGGTAAAGATCCAGGCAAAGCGCACCACGATTGGTGCCAGGGCAGCCACAATGGTGGAGACAATAATTTGCTCGCTGGGATATTTTTTCACAGTTTCCAGAATTGGTCGCAACTGCAAGCCCATTAGCAAGAACGAAAAACCGTTGAGAATGTAGATGATCGTTTCCCAGTTGGCGGTTGCTTGCAGACGAGTGGTAGAAGTTTGCATACTGGGTCCATGCCATCCAAGACAAAGACCGGCTGTGACCACAGAAAGCACACTGCTGACATGAATATGTTCAGCGGCCAGGTAGGCGATGAATGGAGATAGGAGCGAGACGATTATTTCTACCGGGCGGTGTTCTAATTTAGTGCGCAGTCTGGCGAGGACAAATCCAATCGCCAGACCCATGGCAATGCCACCTAAAGAGACAAAAGCAAAACGCTGACCCGCCTCAGCCCACGAAAAAACGCCGGTCACCGCTGCGGCCACGGCAAATTGATAAGCCACCAGCCCGGTAGCATCATTGACGAGGCTCTCGCCCTTAATGATATTCATTACTCTTTGCGGCAAGTGAATTTCTTTCGATATGGCTGACGCGGCCACAGCGTCGGTGGGTGACACAATGGCACCAAGAGCAAAGGCTGCGGCCCAGGGCAGGCCCACCACCACGTGCAGGACCACAGCCACTGCAGCCACCGTGGCCAGTACCAGGCCCACGGCTTGTAGAGTAATTACATCGGCTACATCTTTTAATTTTCGCCAGGAGGTATTGTAGGCATCGAGGTAAAGCAGTGGCGGCAGAAAAATAAAGAATACGGCATCTGGCTCGAGGTGTACCGGAGGAATATTCGGTGTGAGCGAAATTACCATACCCGTCAATACCAGAAGAATAGGCAGGGCAATCTTGAGCTTTTGCGCGAGAGCTCCCACTATTCCTATTATGGTCAGCAGCGCTACGATTATTTCTACTTGCCGCATGCATTGCTCTTGCTGTAATTTTTAGGCATTCTATATTGGTTTTAATTCTGCTGCTAAGCCACACATGAGCAGTATGGTGAGAAAAACAAGCAGTATTGTCACTGCCAGAGATACTGAGAATATTGAATATTCCCTACCTGCATTTAGTTTTTTGTTGAAGCGCACATATTCGAAGGCGCCCCCGACCAAGGTGGCCACACCCAAAACCATCAGACCGAAACCAATTTGTCGTGGGTAAGTGGATTGAATTCCCTTCAGGTCCCCTTTCTCAATTAAGTCATAGACAAAGCGAGCCAGGGTAAAGCCAAAGCCAATTAAGGTTAACGAGGTGCGCACCCAGGCAAGCAAGGTTCTGTCTAAGGCCAGAGTGGCCTGAATGTTCCAGAGTTCTGCGTTATCAGGCTGCGGCTTGTTGTCTGAATCCATGAAAATATCGCTGTGCGGGCTTCTATATAAGTGACCACTAAAATAGCATGTCGGAAGCATGAAACTAGCTGAAGCGAGTGGACCCGCCGCCTGGCATTGGTTGCGCACCTTAACAACTTGGAAACATCTTTCACCCGCCTGGGCTCTAAATTGGATACATCGAGCGGCAATTGCCTGCTTCACCCCCAATTTACTAGAGTGAAAACCCCTCGCTCAGGAGATGACCATGACGCACGATAACACCAGAGCCTCAGAAATTAGCCGACCAAGACTTGACGATGCGCCACATAACTGGGCTCAACAAGCCAGCAACGATGCCACTGACCATTATCGCAATCAGAGTAGAGGCAATGTCGTTGACAGAATGGCCGACAACCTTTTTGGCCATCTGGAAATCACCCCACTATTCGGCAATCACGGTGCTATCAACGATAGAAATAATCACGGTAGAAACGACAACTACATGAAACTGATTAACAGAATCGACCCAGATCTGGCTGATATCGTCAATCCTTGCCCTCGCGGCTTTGACCAAAAGCGCTGGTATGGCGGCTACCAATCACCAGAATACACCATTGCTCGCGGTCTAGCCGGCAGCATGGACGAACTCAGTCGCATTCCTGATGCCGCTGGACGCAAACAGTTTGTTGGCGACTTATTGGAGAGACAGGTTCCTGCTCTTGAGCGCCAGGGCGCCAGAGTCGATGCTATTGACGGCGATAGAATTAAAATAGATTTTGGCACCGGCCGCGGTGCGCAATGGATTGACACTGTTCGTGATATCAACGGTCGCCCCGAAGTGCAATTAATAAACGTCACTTCTTTAATGAGAAACCAGGAAGCTGCCGGTATGATGCCAAGCTATGACTCTGCTATAAGACGATCATCTGCAAATGATCGCTTTCCCACCTCTGACAGAGTTGAAGCGCCAAAAGTTTTGGAGAAAGCACCATGCCCTCCTGGATTCGATCCGGTAAAATGGAACAACGGACACGATACACCCAAATATTTCGTTGGCCATATGGTCGCTGACTGGTTGCAGGAAGATAATAAACAGAACGGACCAGCTGGCCAGGAACACCGGGCCGAGGCCTTCCTTAAGAGCCAGGTGCCATTGCTTGAATCGAGAGGCTACAAAGTTCTGCAAGTGAAACATGAAAAGCTGTTGATCGATGTAGACGGGAAAGGTGCAAACTGGGCCGATGTAATCGTCAATGTCGGCGGCGCAAATTCACATGCATCGTGGCAAGTGTAATTTAAAAGGAATAGCTTTACTTCGTCGGGGTTAGTGAATAGGCAGTTGCATCCAGAAAAGGCTGCCGCTGCCTACTTCGCTAACTACGCCAATTTTGCCGTGATGGGCTTCAACAATTGCTTTGCAAATTGCCAGGCCTAGACCGCTTGTACCTGCACCACCACCGTGAGCTTGTTTAAAGCGATCAAAAACCGTCTCTAAAGCGTCGCGGGGAATGCCGCGGCCATGATCTTCAATTTTGACGCTTGCGTATTTTTTTTCATGGGCGAGGGTGACTGTAACAGTGCCGCCACGAGGTGAATATTTGATGGCATTAGAAAAGAGATTGATGAAAACCTGTATCATTCGCTCTCTATCAACGAATGCCTCAATATGACCGCCAAAGATTTCGAACTTGATTCCTTTTAAATCTGCCACCGCTTTCAGTGTCTCGGCACTGTGCATGGCTACTTCCGCAAGGTCAGTTGTCTGCAAATTCATTTCCATCATGCCGGCTTCGATTTTTTCAATATCGAGCAATTCGTTGATTAGAGAGAGAAGGCGATCGCATTCTCTCTGGGCAGATTCCAGGCGAACTTTGCCTTTATCTGAAATTTCACCATAGAGGCCGCTTTCTACCAGTTCAATGGCGCCTTGAATGGCTGAAAGCGGGCTGCGCAAATCGTGGCTAACCATGGCCACGAAAGCTTGTTTTGTTTCTTCCGCTTCATTTACTTCTTCGGCCATTTTTCGAAAAGCAGCGTCTACTTCCGCCACTTCATCACTGCCGGCAACAGGCGGCAAAAGGCTCTTTCGCTCGACAAAGCGCCCGGCGTTTTCACTTAAAATCTGCAGCCTGGCGGCAATGTCACGACTGAAAAAAGTAGCAAGACCAAGGGAAAGGGCGAGGTTGAGCAGGACGCCGCCAAAGATATATAAGCGTATTTCTTGTTTTCGCGCTTCTTCATTTTGCGGCACATGCTCCTGAATTTTTTGTTCTTCATAAGTCAATGTGTGCAATTCATCAACATATGTTTTAAAAGCGCCTTCAATTTGCCTGCGGAATTTGCCGAATTCAAAGTGATAAACGTCTTGAGGTGTTTCTTTGATTCTTTTTTTGTGCCACTGCAATACGCCAACCACTTTGGTCGCTTGCAAACCCAGTTCTTTTAGTTGACCGGCCCTTGAAGGGTCATCCTTCATCAGCTCTTTGAGCCGAGAGGCTCGTTCGGGAATAGCGGCGAGGCATTTATCAAGCCTCTCTTCAAGAACGTCGGAACGCATATAGTTCCAGGCGACAATGGCGCTGCCAGCGTCGAATAAATCTCGCTGAGCGTGATTAGCTTCGGCAATTATGGCTCGCGAGCGCGATTCGCGAGTGGCCGTAGCTTCGGCATTCTCAAGCATTACGCTGAGCACGGCAAGATATATTAGACCCAGCACCAGCGGCACTGCGGCCATAAGCAGACCTTTTTTAGCGACTGAAAGCTGCACGCGGCACCTGAATACTTGCAAAGTCGTGGCTGGGGATGCCTGTAATATAATGTCATTGTGCCCAGTCGAGCTAACAATGATTAAAATTCTATTTGCCGAAGACGAACAACGGTTAGCCGACCTGGTGATTGACTATCTGTCAGCTGAAGGTTACCAGGTAGAACACGCCACCAGCGGGCCCGTGGCCTTAAAACGGTTGGAGACTTCGACTTACGATGTACTGGTTCTTGACATAGGGTTGCCGGCTATTTCGGGTTTTGAAGTTTGTCGCATTTATCGTGAGCGAGGCGGTAGCGCGCCGATAATTTTTCTGACCGGACAAAATTCTCTGGCCGATAAAGAACGTGGGCTTGATCTCGGGGCCGATGATTATTTGACTAAACCTTTTCATATTCGCGAACTGGGAGCGCGCTTGCGAGCGATCACAAGACGCTCACGCAGCAACGTTTCTGCCCGGCTTGAGATAGCTGATCTGGCGTTAGATTCGTCCACGCACACAGTCACCAAGGGCGGTGTACCCCTGCAGCTGATGCCGCGCGAATATGCCCTGCTCGATTTTCTCATGCGCAATCCTAATCGCACTTTCAGTCAAAACGAATTGCTCGATCGCGTCTGGACAAAAGAGAGTGAAGCCTCACCGGATACGGTGCGGGTACATGTGACTAAACTAAGAGCCAAAATCGACAGCCCCGGGGCTGAATCAATTATCAAGACTGTTCACCGGGTGGGCTACAAACTAGAGGCTTAGAACCAGGAATGGTTCTCAAGGGTACAAGCTGGCTAACTTTGGTATTGCCGGCCGGGGCAAGGCCTTCGAACGGCTTTTTTAGAGTAAAATAGCTAGTTCATCAGGCAGATAAACATCTTTTGCACAGGAACAACTAACCGTGAATTCTCCAGTATCGGCACCGGCCAAACCCAGCGACTTTATTCGCGACATCATAAATGATGACATGGAAGCAAAGCGGCACGACAAAGTAATCACGCGCTTTCCACCAGAGCCGAACGGTTTCTTGCATATTGGTCACGCCAAGTCTATTTGTTTAAATTTCGGCCTGGCCCTTGAATATCGTGAGAAATTACCAGGAAGCGGCACCCGCTGCCATTTGCGCTTTGACGATACAGATCCGGCCAAAGAAGACACCTTGTTTGAAGACGGTATCCAGGCCGATGTGCGCTGGCTTGGCTTCGATTGGGATGGCCTTTACCACGCCAGCGATTACTTTGAGAAAATGTATCAATACGGCGAGCAATTGATTTCGGGCGGCAAGGCTTATGTTTGCAGTTTGAGTGATGCAGAATCGAAAGCTCATCGCGGCGATGTTAAAACTCCGGGCACCAATAGCCCCTATCGCGAACGCAGTGTCGAGGAAAGTTTAGATCTTTTCCGTCGCATGCGTAACGGCGAGTTCAAAGATGGCGAGCATGTTCTGCGAGCCAAAATCGACATGGCGAATGCCAACATGAAAATGCGCGATCCGATGCTCTATCGCATTCGTCATACGGAGCACCATATGACCGGCGACAGCTGGTGCATTTATCCGATGTACGATTACGCTCATCCAATTTCTGATGCCATTGAAGGAATTACTCACAGCATCTGCACTCTGGAATTTGAAAACAATCGCGAATTGTACGATTGGGTTATCGACAATCTGATTGAACATGCCAAGTTTCCCAGCCGGCCGCACCAATATGAATTTGCGCGTTTGAGTTTGAATTACACGGTGCTGAGCAAGCGCAGACTGCAAGAGCTGGTTGAAGGTAAACACGTCAGCGGTTGGGATGATCCGCGCTTGCCCACAATCGCCGGACTGAGAAGACGGGGCTATACGCCTGAAAGTATTCGGGCTTTCTGTGCCAGTGTTGGTATTTCCAAAGCCAACAGTACAGTTGATATGGCACAGTTGGAATTTTCTATTCGCGATGATCTGAATCAGAAAGCACCGCGGGTGCTGGCAGTTTTGAAGCCACTAAAGGTGGTGATTGAAAATTATCCGGATGATCTCGTAGAAGAGCTCGATGCCAATTATTGGCCCCACGATGTGCCTAAAGAGGGCTCACGTAAAGTGCCATTCTGCAAAGAAATCTATATCGAGCAAGATGATTTCATGCTTGAGCCGCCAAAAGATTATTTCCGCCTGGCACCGGGAAAAGAAGTGCGTTTGCGTTATGCTCACCTGATTACTTGCAAGGAAGTAATTCAAGATCAAAACGGTAACGTCACTGAAATTCGTTGCACCTTTGACACTGAAACTAAACCGGGCGATAATCCTGTTGGTCGCAAAGTTAAGGGCACCATTCACTGGGTGAGCGCCCGTCATGCCGTCGACGCTGAAATTAGACTTTATGACCGGCTGCTTTCAGAAGAAGCCCCACCTACAGGGAAAGACAGTGAGTTTCTCAATGTGGTCAACCCCAATGCACTGCAGGTTTTGCCAGGCTGCAAATTAGAGCGCAGCCTGGCAGAAGCCAAAGCGGGCGAACGGTTTCAGTTTGAGCGCCAGGGCTATTTTATTGGCGATGAAAAAGATTGCAAACCAGGCTCGCCGGTTTTCAATCGCATCGTCACATTGAAAGACTCCTGGGCGCGTTCGCAGAAAAAATAAACCATTTTCGCTCCTGCTAGATCAGATTTTTTCGCTCTTTCTTCAGTGCGACCCAGTGCTCCATAATTTCGCTTGCCTCTTTCTTTATAGCTGAAGCTTCCTTATCGCGGCCGGTGCTTTCGAGATAGGCGGCGTATCTGCTATAGATAAAAGCCAGGCGCGGATGCTTCTCGCCCAGATCTTTTCGGGCGATAGCGATGGATTTGTCAAAGTAACCATCGGCGGTGCCCTGCTCTTTTAGCGCGCCATAAAGTAAGCCCAGGTCAAGATAGACAGATGACCACTCAGGGTCTTTAGTCGGCATGTGTTTGGTCTTGCCGGCCAGGGCTGTAAGCAAATTGGTTTTAGCCGACTCGACATCGCCCAGAGATAGTTGAGACGAACCCAGATTTTGCAATACAGTGGCCCGCAGCAGGCCATCGCGGAAACCGAGAGTATCTAAGCAGAGCAGCGCCTTTTTTGCTTCGTCGAGAGCGTCGTCATAACGTCCGAGATAAATCAAATAATCAGATATATTGGAACGGGCAATAGCTACTGAGTTAGTTTCTTTACCGCCACTGGCCGCAACCTTTAAATTAACTGAGCGCCTGGCACATTTTAAAGCTTGTTCGTAATCTGCCGCATACGAGTAAGCGAGCGAAAGATTGTTATAAGCAATTGCTTGCAGCTGATTGTGATGCGGGTCGGCGCTGTCCAGAGTACTTACCGCTTTAATTCCCGTTTCTATCGATTCTTCAATCAGGCCTTGTTTGATGTAGGTACTGCACATGTCGATCATGGCTGCCGCTTTAAGGACAGGATCAGCTTGGTCTGATTCGATTAAGGCGAGAGTTTCTTCTGCGTATTTTCTCGCCTCTTTGTAATTGCCCTCCTGGTGGGCAATTTCAGCCAGAAAGGTCAAGCCTGAACTGAGATTTGCCAGGGGCACTGTGTCACTGTGGGCGCGAAAATCTTTAACCATTGCCGTGATGTATTTTTTTGCTTTCGCCCTCTTTTCTAAACCCGATAAAAAAGCGGCAACCATCACCTTCCTTCCCGGCGCACCGGCGGTAAGGAAGGTGGGCGGTAAGACCGAATTGATTTTATCAATCAAAACAGCGGTTGACTCGATAAACAGCCCCACAGTGTAAGAAATTTTTTGACCGGTGTTAGAGGCTTCAAGGCCGATGGTTAGTAGAATGACACTGAAAATATGCAAGATATTGGGCAGGGCAAACCATGAGAGCAAAATATCAAGGCTCAGTGCCAGTGGGGCAAAGAGGCTGTAAACCGTGGTGCGCAGAGTAAGCCAGACGATTACCAGAATAGTGATGACTACGACTGCAGAAGGCTCGTTTTTTTTGTTCAAGATTGCTTTGGCTGTGCACTGAAGAGTATTCCTAAGCTATATACCCAAACTCAAAGGCCACTTTCTCAGCCTCGACGACTGAAAAAATGGCTATTGGTGAGCCTTAAGTGACCCCGTAAGTGAAGCGACCAATTAATGAAGCATTCCTGTGAAATATAGAAGTGCTACGACGCCTGCTGGGACGCCCATAAACCAAAGTATTGCTGCTTTTCCCATGATCCTTAAATCTCCAATGCTTTCTCGAAAACTACAGCGTGAGCGACGGAGGCCTATGGAGAAAAGTTCCATTTTGACCGAAATTATGACTGGAACAATTGCCGGGTCGTCGTGTCAGCACTCAGGTACGGTACTTCTATATTTGGTTGTTCACGTGAATAAAGCAACTCTCGATCATGGCTACCCTCCCATGGAAGCCAAACTAATAGCGCAGATACCTGACGGTGATAACTGGCAGTACGAGCCAAAATGGGATGGTTTTCGCTGTATTGCTTTTCGGGAAGGTAAGAATGTTGACCTGCGCTCTAAGAGCGGCCAGCCCCTCGGGAGATATTTTCCCGAATTGATTGAGGCACTGCTCAGTTTAAACAGTTCGCACTTTATCATTGATGGCGAAATAATGATTGAGGAAGGTGGTTCATTTTCGTTCGATAGCCTGCTACAGCGCATTCACCCTGCTGCCAGCCGCATTGCAAAGCTGGCAGCAGAAACACCGGCGAGCTATATCGTTTTCGATTTATTAGAAAATGCTCGAGGAAAGCTCTGTGTTGACTTACCTTTGAGACAGCGGCGCGAGCAATTGGAAAAATTTGCTGAGCTAAATTTTTCAAGAGATGTTCCTGTTACTGTGAGCCCCATTACTTATGAACTGAAGGCCGCTAAAAAGTGGTTAAGGGAATCTGGTGCCATTACCGACGGTGTCATAGCAAAAGATCTTGATTTGCCCTATCAAAGCGGTAACCGGTTTGGTATGGTCAAAGTGAAACGAATGCGCACCATTGATTGTGTGGTGGGTGGGTTTCGCTATCAGACAGGCAATACTTACGTAGGCTCACTTTTGCTCGGTCTCTATGACGAAAAAGGCGACCTCCATCATGTCGGTTTCACATCTTCTTTATCCATTAAAGAAAAAAAAGCGTTGACGCCTCAACTGGAAAAATTGAAGGCGACTAAATCGTTTGACCAGAATATTCCCGGTAAGCCCAGTCGCTGGAGCAGTGAAAAGAATGTTGAATGGATACCACTCAAACCCGATCTAGTAATAGAAGTCAAATACGACCATTTCACTGGCGGCCGCTTTCGTCATGGTACTAAGCTGTTGCGCTGGCGCCCGGAGAAGGCAGCCGGACAGTGCACACTTGATCAGATTACTTAAGTTGATTTGTCGATATTTTTTTTCGTGCGCCAGTTATAGTCAGCTTGATAGACAGCTCGGCGCATGCGGGCCGGCCACTCAATGGGGCAGTGTTCAACAATTGAACGAGCAGGATTAAACGATAATGCTTCACCGTCAGACTCACGAATTGGACTGCCTGTCTGAGCGATGGTCAGATTTGCCAGGGGAATATGCTCACCGTGCCAGAGCTGTGTTGGATCAGAAGTTGACTCGCCGTGTTCTTGCAATTGCACGCAAAAAATAAATTGTGCCGGTGCTTTGGCCAGCTGTTTTTGCAGCGTGTGACGCAGATAATCATTGTCTAAATAGTTGACTGAGACCTCGGCGGCGCCTTTGGCTTTGTGTATCAAAGCATATTTGCAAGCTCGATTACCAAAGCGATGGGGCATTTGCGAATAATAATCGCTAGCGAGCACGCTGTTTACAGGTTTGCCCGTCGCCAAAAGTCCAACATATGGAATACCTGGCTTTTGCATCAGCAATTCTAAAATTTTGCCTTGAATGACCAGCAGCATTTGTTTGGCCGTTGAGACAAAAAATGTAGGAAAATTTGCCATGATGAAGTCTTGCTCGGTGGAATTTTCGTCTCCCGGTAAACCTTTTTCGCCACTCACGCCAAGAATTTTAAGACCCATGCCACGCACATTGGGTATCAGATCATGTGCTTTTTCACTCAGGCCACCGTTGGAAAAGCGCAGCACCGCATCAAATACTTTTGCTTCCTTGAAAATGCCAATTTGCAGATGTGCGGGTAAATCGAGCACCTCCAGCGATGCCTTAACTACTCCCAGTGATTTGCCGTGCAATGCCCTGCGGGCCACCGTGCCGGGCTGGTAAAATTTATCCTGGCGTTCGAGAATTGTTGCAATCATTTGATTGATTGTTTCGGCCTCGTCAGGTGGAGCAGGCGGTGTATTGTTGTCGAAATCGAGCATTTGATTTTCCTGCTTCATAGTATTTGCAGATCCGGCAAAATTTTTCGTAAAGAGTTTTGGTCTGCTTCATTGATTTCGTCGTCCAAACTCGTGCGCAGCCTTTTAAGCTTTTCAAACTTTTTCAAGGTCGATACTATTTTTTTGTCCACCAGGTGAGAGCTTTTAATGTCTAATTCTTGCAAATTCACAAGAGCCGTTAGCACCTCAAGATCTACAGATGTAATAGGACCGATTGTAAGCTTTTCAAGCTTTTTAAAACTTGTAATTCGCGCAATATCGGCTTTTGAAAAACTGCGACATAGCATTTCGAGAGACTTTATTTTGTCAGGGTTCAAGGCCTTGAGCAGAGCCGAGGCGCTGTCGGTACCGGTGGCTGCAAAATACTCAAGCTGTGAGAGTAGTTTGGACTGCAAAAGTGTCGATGTATCAGCCTCGCAACTTAGAAGAATCAAACTTTTGAGATTTTTCAAAGCCGATAGGGTTCGCAAGCTGGTACTGGCATGATTAAGGTCCAGTGTCTGCAAGGAAGTTAATCGCGATACAGATAATATAAGTTTGGCGGAATTTTGAGAGGCGTCAACTATGAGCCAGTCTAAATCTGATGGACGGAAGCGTGACAAAAGATCAGGATAGATTGAAGTAATGTGGCTGGCTCTAAGTCTAATACGGGTGGAGGGATTTAGTAAGATTGTGCCTCTGGCCTGCGCGTTACCTGTTTGAGTTTTACCGGCGCGTACTGGTTCTGAATAATTGACCCATCCAATTGAAAACTTCTCCGGAAAGTCAAAACGTTTGTACTTTTGACCGTTGCCCACAATCTCGCTTGAATAAAAGCCGCTGTGCGATTGCAAATATAATTGAGCATACTTTCGTTCGGCCTCATCATGGTCTAAGATATCGCTATTGTGCCGTTGCTGCACTTGGTCAATAAAAATATTGCCAGCTGTCGAATTTTCGGCAGCTGGTGTGTTGATTTTATTAGACTGGCTCTCGTAAATTTTTTTACTGCCGTCGCTGTTCCACCAGAAGGCGCCAGCACCGCCAACGAATAGCAGTAAAACAATTATTACAAGCGGTATTAGCAGCAGTTTTAATTCCTTGCTTTTTTCAGATTTTTCATTCGAACGCTCAGTGCGAAAAGCTTGCTCCGTAGCCCTTACCACTTTCCCATCTTTGAGGCGTTCGAGATCTAAATGTAATTCTTTAGCTGATTGGTAGCGGTCACGCGGTAGTTTCGCCAGACATTTATCAATGACAAGTTCTATTGATCTAGAGCAGGGTTTTCCTGGAATCACTTCACTGAGCAGCGGCGGTTCGGCCTCCTGATGCATTATGGCAGCTTCCAAGGCGCTGGCACCTTCGAATGGCACATAACCGCTCAAGGCTTCGAACATAGAGCAACCGATGGCATAAATATCGGTGCTTTCATCCACCGGATCGCCCGCACATTGCTCCGGACTCATATAATAAGCGCTGCCGAAAACCTCTCCCACAGCAGTGAGATTTTGTAATTGTTTTTTTCACCCATCAGTTTTGAAATGCCAAAATCGAGAATTTTTACTTTGGGCTTGTCACTGGCAGAATGACAAAGAAAAATATTGGCAGGCTTGAGGTCGCGATGAATAACACCGTTGCGATGAGCGTAGGCCATGCCGTCTAAGACCACCATGAAAATTTCGATTGTAATATTCAGAGTTTGCGGGCCGTCTTCAGCGAGAACTTCTTCGAGATTGTGCCCTTCAATTAAGTCCATCGAGTAGAAAGGTAAACACTTTTCGTGAATGCCTAAATCGTAAACCCTGACAAAACTTTCGTGGCTTAACGACGCCAGGGTACGGGCTTCAGCTTGGAAGCGCAGCCAGCTTTGTTCGTCGACTAACTCAGGGCTCAATACTTTTAAAGCGAATATTCTTTGCAATGCCAGGTGCTCGGCCTCGTAAACAATGCCCATACCTCCCTGACCGATAATCGAACGAATTTCAAAAGTGTTGCCAATTACGCTGCCGACAACGACGGCGGCTTCTGCTTTAGACAAAGAAGAGCTATTTTGCCTGGTTGCGAATTGCCTTTTTTGTGCGACTCTACTGGCGGTGCCGGTGCGGCTGCCGATTCTTTTAACTAATGGTTTTCCTTGATGTCCGGCACATTGGCATCGCAATTCCTTAAAAAAGGTATGCAGTGAAAGAACCGGCACGTGTTTCTTCTGGTCGCGCCTTGTCACAGTTATGGCAAATGTTGTTGGCTCTCGCTTGACCAGACTTGCTGCTGCTTTTTAATTTGTGGCAATGACAGTACTTATGCTGGAAGAAGAATGAGGTTACCGAACCTGCGCGTGGAGCCAGGGCTTGCTTCCCGCAATTCTTGCAATAAATTGGCTCGTGGACCATTCCAGTACCTGTTTTAAATTGCCCAGTACCTGTTCTAAATTGCTTTCTACTTTTCTTGATTCTTTAACTCGGCGACGCCTAGCTTTAAAAGCTTGCCCAGTTGAGTAAAGCCGATGGCTAGATCGTCGCAGGTGGCTGCCAGCTTTTTACGGTCCACCGATTCACCAATTAGTCCCAGGCCAGTAAAGACATGTTCGACTCCCGTGGCCAGTTTGGGAAAGTCAGTAGACTCAATTGAGTCTTTAAGTTTTTCGCCCACTCTCGTCACCACAGCCATAATTTGGTCTACGTCTTTGACACCATCTTTGTCTAGATCTAGTTTCTTCAGGTCTTCCAGACGTTCTTTCACATAATCACGTGCTGAATCTACTGCCACCGCAGTAAGCGTTTTCTTTATTAGCATTTTGATTTTCGCCCCTTTTGAGATGCTCATTATAGCTTTTAGAGCAGGCGTTTACCTCCAGGTCATCTTTCGCAGGGCCGGCAGAGCCTGCCGTAACGAAGTTTGATCTTGCGGCATAAGCGAAATGCTGAATGGAAATTGTATTATGGCCAGTTTTTTAAATTTCTTCAGTGATGGCAGGCACTTTTCGTCAAGGTCGTAACAGTCTGAGATGTCGAGAATTTTGAGATTAGTCAATGCCGTCAGAGTCGCTAGATCAGCGTTTTTAATTGCCGAGCTGATAGAGAGTCGACTGAGATTTTTAAAGGTGGCAATTCTGTCAATCTCTACTTTTGACAGCGGCGTAGTTCGAACTCTCAGGCGATAGAGAAGGTCAGGGTTTAAGGCTCTAAGATATGGCAAAACGCCATTTCTTTGCTCTACATCAAACGAATTTAGTTGACCGAATGTTTTAAGTTTGGCCAGTTCTTGGGCGTCGACATGGCAGTTTACCAGCGACAAAGCTTCAAGCTTTTTAAGCTTTAACAGAACTTTGAACGTCTCAGGAGGACAGGTTGTATCGACCAATTCCAAATCTGTTATGGTAGAAAAATGTGCCAGTGCCGGGAATATTTGCTCGGCATTGTTGGCTTTGCCCGAAATTTTCAAACGATTTAAATCGGTGGAGTCGAATTTGGATAACAAGGCTGGTAGCGTTTCACTAACAGCATTTGTAGCAAATCGAATTCGAGTATCTTGAGGTACATCAACTGTTCCAGTGGCTTCGTATTTGCGGCTGTCGCCTGTGGACTGGACCAAAATGTCACCAATTGAAAATGTTTTTGGAAAGGAAAATCGTATAAATTTTTTACCATTGCGAATAATTTTTGCGGCGTATTTTTCTGGATGACTTTTTAAATATGATTGAGCCAGAGGAATGTCGGCCAGAGGCGTTTTGTTCTCTTGAATTATATAAACTTCGCCCACTTCGCGTTTAAACATTGCCGCAGTGGATGGTTCGGCCGTGGCTGTGAACTGCGAAGCTGTTTCTGCTTGCCTTGACGGTACGCTGGCAATGCTCCAGAAGAAAATAGCGCTGCCTACCACCAGAAGCAGGCCGAGCAATACCGCGAGCGGTACCAAAAGCGGCACCGTTTTTTCGCCGCTTTCGTCGTCGGTCAGATTACGTTCGCTTCGGAAGGCCTGAACTTCTGCCAACACGGTCTTGCCTTGCTTAATGCGCTCGAGGTCTAAATAAAGTTCTTTAGCCGATTGATAGCGATCTCGAGGAGCCTTGGCCAGGCATTTATCTACGACCAGATCAAGAGCCGGCGGCATGGTGTGATCATCCACTATTTCCGATATTAAGGACGGTGGTGTTTCTTCGTGCATCAATGCTGCTTCGAGAGCCGTTTCGCCGGCAAAAGGCACATAGCCGCTTATAGTCTCAAAAATCGAGCATCCCAGAGCGTAAATATCTGAGCGAGCATCGACCTGGAGGCCGGAGCATTGTTCCGGGCTCATATAATAAGCGCTACCAAATATCTCACCTACGGCTGTAAGATTTTGCACTTGCTTATCAGCGTGCAAAAGTTTAGAAATGCCGAAATCGAGTATTCTTATTTCTTGATTTTTGTCACCGCTCTCGCTTGCGCAAAGGAAAATGTTGGCCGGTTTTAAATCGCGATGAATAATACCATTGCGGTGAGCGTAAGCCATACCATCAAGCACCGCCATGAATATTTCTATGGTTGCCTGCCAGGATAGCGGGCCGTCTTCGCCCAATACATCTTCGAGATTGCGGCCAGCGAGCAGATCCATTGAATAGAATGGCAATGATTTTTCGTGAATGCCCAGGTCATACACTTTAACGAAACTTTGGTGAGTGAGCGAGGCAAGCATTTTCGCTTCACCTTGAAAGCGCAGCCAGCTTTGCTCATCTACCAGCTCAGGGGCAAGTATTTTTAAAGCAAATGGGTTATGCAGAGTTACATGTTCAGCTTCATAGACCGTGCCCATGCCGCCCTGTCCAATTACTGAGCGAATCTTAAAAGTGTTGCCGATAACTGATCCTGAAGCAACATGTATATTGTTGCCTGTCAGCAGTGGTGTCGATAGTCTGGCGAGTTGTTGTTTTTGAGCGAGCCTTGACGCAGTGCCCATGCCCACTGTGGCACTTCTTTGTTTCTTTGCTTTAAAATTCGGACTTTTACACTGGCAGCGCAATTCTTTAAAAAGAAAACCGGTAAATGATCCTGCTTTTCTATTTTCAGATGCGGCCTTGCCGCATTGCTGACATATTTTATTTGTATCGTCCTTGTCAGGTTTATTCGAAGTAATAATAGCTTTGTGGCACTGGCAATAATTATGCTCGAAGAAAAATGAAGTAACTGACCCAGCTCGAGCGGCTAACGGTGGTTTGCCGCAGATTTTGCAAAATTGTAATTCAGCTGGCATACAAATTATTTGATCGGATGTGGGCCAGGATCTTCGCCTGGTTTTAACGGTTGGGTGGTGCGATTTAATTCTCTAGTGAGATCGCTCTGCAAAAACAATTCATTGTGTTTGCTATTGATCTCGACTTCTAAAAGACGCACTCTCGCTATCAAATTATCGAGTTGCGCTGCCGCTTTCTCAATAGTCGCGCGAATCTCATTCTGGTCTTTTTCGTTTACCAATTGCAGCAAAAATTGTCGGTGGCTAAAGAGCTCTTCACTTGCGCTGGGAGGGGGCGCGGGCAAGCTCAGGGCCACGCTGCCTGTTCCCTGTGGTGACTCAGGATTCTGTGGCACCGCGGCGTCAGGCGGTTGGTCACCGCCCCGCCGGCGTCTCAATTCTTCTTCCACCTGTTCGACCGTGATTGAATTGACCATCATCGGTCCGGCGCAAATTTCTTGCCACGGGGCACCGACCATAGCCTGGCGTGCAATCACTTCAAAGACCTGGCGGCGCACTCCCTCGCCATAGCCGCCACCATTAGATGCCGGCAATTTGGCACCAGAGAGCATCAGTTTATTAATGACGTCACTAATGGCTTTGTTGCTAAAAAGTGGTTTGTCAGCACTGGCGCCACTGAGGGTGGCGCAAGCAGGACAGAAGGCCCATGTGGAAAGTAATTCGGTTTGGCACTTCTGGCAATTCATTTTCTCAACCTGGTTGCGGGAAACACCGTGGATGCCTCAGAGTCTATAGCATTCTATCACCTGTTCATTTAGCGATTCGTTCGCGATTGGCTTTATGGATGGCTTTCCATTTCGCTTTTTCCAGCGCTGCTGCCTCTCGATCGTGTTTTCTTGTTTCGTAGGCTGCTTCTTTCGATAACTTGCGCCAGCTTGAATAAGTAGTCTCCACCATTGATTCACGCACTGCGCAGCCTGGCTCGCTGCCATGCAGGCAATCACGAAATCGGCATTGTGCGGCCAACTGCGCAATCTCTGCAAATACCTCACCGACGCCCGATTCTGCGTCAGCCAGTGCTAATTCGCGCATTCCGGGGGTGTCAATAATGGCGGTACCGTCGGGCAATTGCTGCAGAAATCTGCGAGTGGTGGTATGACGTCCTCTGTGGTCTTGCTGGCGAATATCATTGACAGCAAGGGTTTCAGATTCGAGCAGGCAGTTAATCAAGGTTGATTTACCGACGCCGCTTGAACCGACAAAGGCGATTGTTTTGGAAGCGCCGCAAAACGGCGCGAGCAGACCCAGACCGGTACCGTCATGGGCCGAAAGTTTGAGCACAGGGCCCTGAGCTACGGTTTTGATTTCATCCACCAGTTCGTCTGCACAAGCGGTGAGGTCGCACTTGGTTAGAACTACGGCGTAAGGAATATTGCAGCTCGCTGCGGCAATAACATAGCGTTCCAGCCGCCTGAGATTGAAATCTTTATTGGCGGCTACGGCAATAAAGAGGGTGTCCAGATTGGTGGCAATCGGTTGCAATTCACTGCTGCCGTCAACAGCACGGCGCGCAAAAAGATTTTTACGCGGCAGTATACGATCAATAATGGTGGCACCATCGTTGGTTTTTATGGCCACATAATCTCCTACCACAGGAAAATCTGTGGCAATATAGGCGCCATGTCTTAGAGAGCCGCTAATCTCGGCTCGTATGGGCCTGTCGACGGACACTGAATTTGAAACAACAAGGTAGGATCCGCGATCTTGTGAGACCACTCGAGCGCATGTGAGTGGCGGCTCAACGAGAGCCGCGATATTTTTTGGCAACATTGAATTTTCCTTCAATACTAGGGTGACGCTAGCGAAGGATACGTGAGCTAAATCAGTGCGCTATAGCTGGGCTAAAGAGGCGCTAGCGAGGCGTACGGGTTAGCTGCATCGCATCCGTATTTCACAATTACAATTTCCATTCACGCCTCCTTTTTGATAAATCTTCCTGCAGGGCAAGTGTTGCCAATATAGCTTGCGGCCACAAGTTGTGTCAAGGGCAAAATCAAATCATGAACAATCAGCTAGTGATGATCGTGATCGCAGGAACCACAGTCGTCGTCGTCGTGATCATTTAGCTCGAAATCGCTGTCGATGCCTTTCATGCGGGCCATGACAGCATCTGCGTTAACTTGATCATCCATGCCGACATAGCATTCATATGCCTGTTCCAGTGATTCCAGTATTTCCCAATGGGCCGGTCCTAAAAAACTCTGCAGTATTTCAGCATTTTTCAAAAAGTGTGGCAGCGCCTGATCGTAGTTTTTCATTTTAAATAGAACGAATGCCAGATCGTTTCTCATATCAGTGAGATCGAATAAAGTTAGAAAAGATTGACCGCCGGTGAGTTGTCGCTCGGCTATCAGCAGCGCTTTCTGGTGATAAGCGGCAGCCCGGTCAAACTGTTGGAAAAACTCTAAAAGCGACGCCAGCGAATGTATGTGCAAAGCAGTTAAAGCGTCACTGGAATTCTCGAATTTTGCCGCCCGAGCTTCGATACTATCAATCAATTCGTTGGCTGGTCTTTGTGTATCAATGTATAAATCAAGCAGTTCGGCGATGGTGGCATGAAATGGTAAAAAAGAATAGTCAATGCGTTCGGCTTCTTTCAATGCTGTCTTTAATGCCGTTCTTGCTTCTTTGTGATTTTGTTTTTCGGCAAAGTGGTGGGCGTTTTCCAAAAGGTCTTCCCAACGCTGCCAGCGCTTAGTGTCACCGTTGGCGGTGGCAATGACAAGCAGTTCACGGTTGGAAAGGTTTTGTGGATCGGCCGTTACTTTGGCCAGCCATGCAAGCGAGCCGGTAACGGCTAACCAGGCTGCTTCGGTGTCTTCGATGTATCTCGATAAACCGAAAGCTCTGAGGCTGACGCTAACTGCGGCCGCCTCTTTTTCCACCAGGCGATTGGCAATCAGCAAACTACCAGAGGCAAAACCGTGGGCCAGGGCACTGCGAGCAACCAGGGTGTCTCCCTCAAGAGCAAAATGCAATACGGCATTCAGGTAATGCCACTGCGCTTCATTGTCAGGATGGCCTTGGAGAAATTCTTGTGCTTTTTTGCATTCGCCCATTTGTATAAGAAAACTGGTGGCCAGGTCTACCAATAGCGGCTGAACCGCACTATCAAGTTGACTGAGCGGCGGGCTAAATTGTGCCATCAATAGATCTGTTGCTTCTTTTTGTGAACCGGCATTCCATTTTAGTTGCGCCAGATCGGCTACGGCAAAATGATAAAGTTCGCCAGAGGCCTCGTAGTGATCGTCGGCGTTTGCAGATTCTTCTGACTGTAGTTTCTCTACTTCTTTTTGCAGTGACGCTACGGCCTTCTGACTGTAATCCAGCGCCTGATCAAAGACTTCACTTTCGCGCGCCAGGATCATGTGGGCCATGCCGCAGGGCTCTTTGCTTACTTGCAGAGCTTTTTGTGCCGCAGCTACTCTTTCGTCGGCACTATTTGAATTTACCGCATCATCCAGAAGGTCGCCCAGCTCATTTTCACTGGTCAGGTAATGCAAGCCAATGTCTGAATGGACGTCAGATCGCAGTGTAGCCTTCGTCTTAAGGCTTGTAGTCTCGGTATTTCCCGCGCTATTTTTCATAAAACCTCAACTACGTTTAGGCCGCCGGCTGGCCGCCATGTAATCTTATCACTTGGCGGCTTTAAACTCATAAGTACCGTTGCCTTTGAGCTCGTCTCTCGCTCCCGCTCCTTTCAACCAGGTGAGAGCGGCTCCATCTTTTTTCAAGTAAGCATCAAGAAATTTAGTGGTAGTTTCTTCAATAATTTCATGGTGCTTCTGGTCAATTGCCTTGGGCGCTGCCCGCCTTCCGCCGTTGAAAACCATATGGTCGGCGCCTTCAAGAATTACCAGGTATTGGTCAGATTTGACGATGTTGTCGAAGGCGACCCGACGCTCACCAGCAGTGGTGTCATTTACCGGCGACGAATCAATTGTGCCGGTAAAGTGCAAACCAGGAATTTTGATATTGCTAAAGACAGCCGATGGGTCCTGGTTTTTCCGTGGCGGAGTGGGGCTTAGATAGATAGCGGCTTTTATACGAGCATCTGCGCTGGACATGCTTCTGCCATCAGGTGTGAAGAGGTTCTGACCACTTGCTGTAAGGGCCGTCCACGATCCGTAAGAGTGCCCGGCGATAGCTAGAGCGTTCAGGTTCATTTTTCCTGCCAATTCTTTATCTGTTTTGTTCAACTCTGTTAGCTTGTCAATGACAAAATGAACGTCTTGAGCGCGATTAAGCGCGTGCATGGGATTGGCCACCGTCTTTTTAAACTCAGGCATCAAAGATTCTCTGGTTGTTATTCCGGCAACTGCATGTGGTTTCCAGAATGATTCATCACTACCTGGATGCTGAATAAATACTGCCACATAACCGCGCTCAGCCCAGTAGTTGCCCAAGTAAACTGCAGCTTCACGAGAACCTCCCAGTCCATGGGAGAAAACCACAACGGGGAAAGCGGCGCCCTTGAATTGAGGCAGGTATATTTTTACTGGTAGCGTTCGGTTTCGCCGTGAGTCGGTCCAGTCCTGGTAAACAGTTTGCACGGCAGCAATCGACATGGCCGATGCTTTGCCTGCTGGCCAGCTTGTGTTTGCGAAACTATTAAGTGATTCCAGAATTGCTGTGGCGGTTAAAATTAGGGCGATTTTGTTTTTCATATTTTTCTCGCATGTTTTTCATGGATTGTTGTTTGTACAGTCTTATACGCATTAAGGGGGGGAGTTTCGATTTTTACCATTTTTGGCTTTTTAGGTCTTTTGGGCTTGTAGTAGGAACCCTGGAAAAGCTTTGAGTACCCAGGCAGAGATTTTTGCGCAAAAATCTCTGTCGGTTTACCAGCACCAATTCCAAACCCCCAACAAATACCCCTAAAAACCACGTTAAAATACCCCAAAAGCCTGCCTAGCCTGCGAAGACGGGAGGGATTTTTATCCAGAGCAACAATCGCCCCGTTTCAGTTTCAATATTCGCACCGCACGATCCGGCCAGATTGCTAATAATTTCCCGCATCAGTGCCAGGTACAAACCTAGAGAAATTTTTCTTTCACCAGCTTCAATGATTTCAAAGGGTTCAAATATATTGTTCAAGCTTAGTTCTGAAAGACCGGGATTGATGGTCTTAAAAGTCAGAGCAATTTGTTGATCTTGCTCTTGTGCTACTTTCACTTCGATAGTTGAATGTCGCGGACACAGCTTGAGCATACTTTCCAATGTTTTGACCAGCGCTTGTTGCAATAGCTCTTGATCGGCCATCACCGTAAAGCTGCATCCTTCGAAAATAACTGAGCTTTGAAGCTGTTCGGCCAGATTGTAAACTGAGTCAACTGCAGCATCGACAGTATCTTCCAGGTCAATGGCAACCACTCGCATGGCCAGCTGCCCTGCCCTTAATTTCTCCAGATTCAATAGATCATTAATTAGAGTAATTAGCTTAGCCACCTGGGCATCAGCAGCTTTAGATTCTACCACTACTGCCGGGCTGATGGGGCCGTAAACTCCCATGGGTAGCATTTCAAGAAAACCTCCCACTGATGTCAGCGGAGTTCTTAAATCGTGGCTGACCATCGCCACAAATGCTTCTTTCATTTTTTCCATTGCACGTTTTTCAGCCACATCAACTATCATGGCCAGCCGCTTCGGTATCCGGCCCAGTGAAACATCGGTGACTGAAAATTCTATCGGTATTTTGCTTTTGTCGGCGCGGCAGGCAAGCAAATTTTTTAGTCCGTTAAAACTGCTGGTGTCACCGATTGTTGTGGCCTTAACATCGTCGTTGACAAAATGATCGGCTACCTTGCGGCCCGCAAGAGCACCTGATTTGGCAAGCAATAATTTTTCAATGGCAGGGTTGGAATATTCGATTATGTCCAGGTCGGAGATAATTAGTAGACCGATGGGCATCTGATCAATAATCGATTGAATCTGTTCTTCACTGGCTCGCATCCTCGCTTCCTCACCCCGCAAAAAATGTGTCATTTCGTGAAAGGCCTGATCTATTAACGCTATTTCGTCCCCGCCCATTAGTGGCGCCCGTAATGTTTGACGTTCTCGCAGACGAAGAGAATTTTCTTCAATAATTGAGAGGCGCGAGGTTACTGTTCGGACGAACAGTATGGTCAGACCCACCGCAGCCACTGTGTTCAAAGCAAAGCCTGCCATCAAGAGTACTTTAATTTTTTCCCGCTGGCTCTTTAAAATTTGAGGGCTTGTACTTTCAATTTTTTTCTCGGTGTTGAGAAATTCAATCAGGTTTTGCAGTAACACTTCCATTGTCGCTTGAGCTTTCACTCTCAGCTTTAAAGCAAATTTCAATGCCACAACTTGCGATTCTGTCTCGCCAACAGTCTTCATTTCGTCCAGGACTGCCAGGGTGACGGCAATGTCTTTTTCGATTTTATCCAGTAGTTTTAACTGGGTGTTGTCACCTTGCAAGTGATTGCGTAACCAGGTTATTTGTTTAGCAATATCGATTTTTACAGCGTTATAGCGCTGCATGAAATTATGATCGTGGCTGATGGCATAGTTGCTGACACTGTCTCCTGCATTGAAAAGGCTGCGCAGCAGGGTGGTAGTTCTCTCTATAATTTCTCTGGCATTTTGTTGTTTGAGTGATTCTCGCTCGGCGTCGTATAGAAGCCAACCGTAGCAACCGACAAAAAGGCTCTCCATCAACAGTAGCAATGCCACCACTATAAAACTTTTGAAGCGTAGACTAAGGCTGGTGAATGCTTTCATTTTATTTTCATTGCACCTTAAGTGGCACAAGCGGAATTTTCAGCCAGAAAACACTGCCTTTGCCTTCTTCGCTGTTTACACCAATCTCACCGCCATGAGCTTTCATAATCGCCTTGCATATTGCCAGCCCCAGACCGGTGCCTCCTTTTTTGCTGGCATCACCGGCTTCGACCTGTCGATAAGCTATAAAAACTGAATCTAAGTGCGCTTTGGGGATGCCGCGACCGTGATCAATGACGCCGATTTCTAAATAGGCCGGCGATTGGCGGGTAGCAACAGTAACAACTGAACCCGGTGGTGAAAATTTGATGGCATTGGAAAGCAAGTTGACTAGAACTTGCACGATGCGATTGGCATCAACATATACTTCGGCAGTGCATGCATTAACTTGCACATGTATTTCGTGTTGCTGGGCAAAGACAGATACGGCGTTGACTGAGCGTTCGAAGATAACGGCTAGCTTTTCTTGAGCCGGTTCGATTTCAACTTTGCCTGATTCTAATTTGTCCATATCAAAAAGATCGTTCAGTAAGACAATCAGACGCTCGATATTTTGCTGCATTAGCTTGGTGGTGTCGGCGGCTTTGGCTGACACTGCACTGCCGACAGTGGCATTGAGTTTATTGAAAAATCCAGCCACCTGAGTAAGTGGATCTTTCAGTTCAGTGCGCACCATGCTAATGAATGCTTGCCTTCTTTTCTTTATTTCAAATTTTTCACTGGCGTCCATAACCATGGCGAGCGTCTTTGCTTCACCTTCCATGTCAACTTCCGCCATGGTAAATTCTGCCGGGAAAGTACTGCCGTCACGACGCAGCGCTCTAAACTCGTGAGTGGTGCTGAATTCTATATTGTCTAAATCAATAGCTGCTCCTGCATCGGCGGCCAGCAATCTTGAAAGTCTTTTTCCCAGCAGTTGATGGCCCGAATATTTGAAGCTGTTTTCCATTGTTGAATTGGTATATTCAATTGTGCCGCTGTCGTTGACTACAGCGATGCCCACGGGCAAGTTTTCGATTAATGCTTTTACTCTAGCTTCCTGCGCCTTGAGCATGGCCATTTCTTTGCGCATGGCCACGGCAGTTTCTTGAATCACTTTATCAACGGTGGCGATCTCGTCTTTTCCACCAGGCAGAGTTTTAAGCCCACGACCATCTTTCATGCGAGCTATATTTTCAGCCAGCGAATCTAGTCTACCGGTAATGCGATTGGTGAACAAATATGCCACCAGTGCCACCATGAGCACATTGAGCACTACACCGGCTACTAAAACCAGTGCTGTAATTCTTCGAGTTTCACGCTCTTGTTCTGGCCCCAACGCTTCAATTCTGTTGCTGATGGCGATTACGGCCGGTATGTCTTTAACCAGTTCATTAACCACTGGTTGAATCTCAGCGCGTTTTTGATTCCATACTTCTTTTTCGCCTGGCTCGGCCAGGGCACTACTTTTGCTTTGAATGTCAGAAATTACAGGCAAGCAAATGGCAATATTTTTGTCTATTTTTTCTAGAAGCCTGGTGGCTTCTTCATTGTCTTTAAATTCATTTTTTAGCCAGGCAATAATTTCCGGCACTTCTTCTTTTGATGCTGAGATACCGTCAGCGGTGCCCAACTGTAAACTTCTAGCGTACCTGCCAACGGCATCGCCGGTGTCATAGACAAGCAAAACCAGCCGGCCTGCTTTAGCGCTCACCTGACGAGCGTGTTCTTGACGACCGGCCTCGGCTTCAGCTTCGCTCAAAAGCCAGGTGAGAACACCGATAAAGGAAAATTCACAGGCCAGGAGCAGCGCTACCAGCATCACACCCTGCTGCGCAAGGCTTAAAGATCGCCGCTGGTTATCGCTCATCGCACAAAAATACCCGGCGCTTGAGAATCATTAACGAGTATACGTCAACTGGTACATTGAACCAGACCAGATTAGGGTATATTCCTGTGACAGGTTTACCGCGCCCGGCGCCGCTGTCAAGGACTTTAACGTGGCAAAACTCGTAATCATAGAAGATGACGTGATCCTGGCAAAGATGGTCCAAGATTTTCTCCTGCATGAAAGTCATCTGGTTCAGGCCTTTCATCATGGTGTCAGTGGTGAACAGTTTATTCTTGCCCATAAACCCGATCTGATTATTCTCGACTGGGATTTGCCGGGAAAGAGCGGCATTGAGGTTTTGAAAAGTTACCGCCAGAATGGAGGCATGTGTCCGGTTTTAATGTTGACTGGTCATGGCGACGTCGACGACAAAGAAATCGGTTTTGACTCAGGCGCTGACGATTATTTGACCAAGCCTTTCAATCTTAAAGAGCTGGGTGCGCGAGTGCGCGGTTTGCTGCGCCGGGCCCAGGCGACGGTAGGCAATGTGGTCAATGTCGGCGACATTGTAGTCGACCTCGACACTAACAAAGTTTTGAAGAGTGGACGAGCGGTAACGCTGATGCCTAGAGAGTTTCAGCTACTCAATTATCTGGTCAAAAATCGCAACGAATCGGTGGACCCCACGCATTTACTTACAAGCGTCTGGAATACAGACTCAGAAGTAACCATGGAATCAATGATCACAGTTGTGCGGCGCTTGACCAAAAAGTTGGATCCGGACGGCAGCATTTTGCGCCTGAGTCACATCATCAATAGTAGTGAATTTGCTGCTTCAGCAGCCAATACGCTCGGCACCGGCGCTGGCGGCTCTAATAGTCTCACTGGCGAAGGTTATGACGGTGCGGAAGAGCGCGGCGATCCTATGATTGGTCGCTTGCTTGATAATAAGTATGAGGTGGTGAAGGTCATAGGCGGTGGTGCTTCGGGCCAGGTCTATAAAGCCAGGCATAAGTTGATCAATAGCGTGGTGGCAATCAAAGTTTTGGCACCACAATTATGCACTCAACCAGAATTGGTCAAGCGCTTCCAAAGAGAGGCACGAGCAGCTGGTTTACTTAGTCACAAGAATATTTTGCTGGTTCATGATTTTGGTGTTACTGAAGAAGCGCAACCATACATGGTGATGGAATATTTGAATGGCTTCAGTCTGGCGGAGTTGATTAAGCAAAACGGCAAATTGGCCGTGGCCGATACTCTGGAAATCGTCAGCCAGATTTGCAGCGGTATCGCCAAGGCGCATGAGCGTGGGCTGATACACCGCGATCTCAAACCGGGAAATATCATGCTTGTGGCCCAAGATGATAGTACTTTCACTGTAAAAATTGTAGATTTCGGACTGGCTAAATCTACTGTGGCAGAAGAAAATGCTCCGGCACTTACCCAAACCGGCGCGCTAATTGGCACTCCTTCATATATGAGTCCTGAACAATGCCGTTCAGAACCTACCGACCAGCGCTGCGATCTTTATGCCATCGGTTGCATGCTGTATGAAATGCTGACCGGCGAGGTACCTTTTGTTTCATTTAATATCATCGATGTTTTTGTCAAGCATGCGCAGGAGCCACCACCACCGCTTTCTATTGCCGATACCGAGTGGCAGGTAGTGACCGAACTGCAATATATTGTGCACCGCTGTCTGGAAAAAAGCAGAGAGAAGCGCTATCAATCGGCTGACGAATTACTTGATGATATTGCTAAGTTAAGCAGAACCGCTAACATTGCTACCACCGGTGCTGCTCAATCGGGCAATTTCTTATAGGGATTATTGGCGTTGAATTGACGTTGAATGCGCAGCGCCTCCAGCTTCTGGTGCTGTTCCAATGGAATGGGTGGCAACGGTGGCATTGGTTTGTTTTCACCGTCAACCCTTGGCTCCGGCATGGGTGCCAGATCGTCTCCGGAAGTTAAGTGAGTAGCAGCATCACGCTCTTGCCTCTGCCCTTGCTGCTGGTTTTGGCGACTCTGTTTCGGGCTGCCGTTGTCTTTTTGGCTAGCATTTTCTTTTTCTTGTTGTGCTTGATTCATGTAGCCTTCAGGTATACCACCGCTTTCTTTGAAATTCAAAGCAGGCTCTGGCACCGCCATTTGCAGGCGCTGGATAAGCTGCATCTTGGCCAGGTTATGCTGTGCTTCAATCAATCTAATCTGATCGGGCAAATCTTTTGAAGCCAGACTGATGCGTCTAGTGGGCGGTGGAGGTAATACTGTTTGATCGTGTTTGGCTATCTCTTTTTCTCCATCTGGATTCTCACTCAAGGCCTTGATGCGTTGTTTGCCTTTGCCGGGATCAGGTATGAGAACTTTACCGTTATTGAGCTGACGACCGACGAAGCCTTCTGCCTCCGGTCTGTCTTCGACATCTCTCGTGTCGATTATTCTCTGGAAGGCGTCTTGGACCAACCGTGCTCTTTGCTCGTGGATTGAAAACAGATAACGGCTGAAGCTGCCGTGATAATTGATTTTGATATTGTCACCAACGAGCTTGTAAATAAGCTCGGGCAATTGAGCTTCGAATTGTTTTTGTTCTAAATGCCCCAGCGGTCCGCCGCCACTCTTAAAATGCTCCACTGCTGTTTTATAGGCAATCAGGTCGAAGCGCGCTAATGCGCGAGCTTGAAGTGGCACTGAAACCTCTTGCTCGGGGTATTCGCCTTTAATTATGTCGAGCCATTCATTTCTTAATTTCAGTCTGGTTTTTGCATCATGTTCAGTGTTGCAATCAATTAGCTTGGTTAAGAACTCAGGGTGCCGTTGAAAAAATTCAGGATTGTTCAGAAGGTTTTGATAAAGAGTGTCGATGCGCGGACTGATGGGCTCTCCTTTGCCGTCACGGTCGCTCGTTAATTTTGCTCCAAAGGGATCGTAACCATATAATTGATCGCGATTTTCGAAACGAGTCATTTCTTTCAGGGCTTTTACGGCGTCAAAGTCTGCCGGAGGTCTGAGGCGGGGATCATCAGCGACGAAACGGAGAATTTGATGAGCCTCATCCGATTGACTATCGCTTCTGACTGGACGCTCCATAGCAACGTTGATAAGGCTGCGGTTTTGGTCTTTGCCGTAGTCGTACATTTTTTTAAAGGAGTCAATAAATCTATGGCCGGCAACATAGTCACCATCACTTAAAAGTTCTTTGTGACTTTTTCCAAGCCTGGCGTTTAACCAGGGCGCCGAGGCAAAAAATATGCGTTCGGCAAATTCTTTATCGGTGAGAAAGGCGCCGCGGCCGGTGGGATCGTTCTTGGCAATTTCTTCGCAAAAACGCTTGCCTTCAGCTGTCAGTCTGGAAGCGGAGGCGCCACTGTTTTCAAACTCAATCAGGTGGTTTAAATTTTCGTGTCCGGCAGAACGCAGCAGGTCTAAGGCGAAAACATTTGATACCAGATGATCTTGCACGTGGTGGCCAAAGCTTTCGTGGGCAAGCACAGGAATTTCAAATTTCCCTGGTTTGGTAAACTGACTCTCGTGCAGGCGCACTATGCCTGAACCCTTGATGTAATCGGCGTGGGCGTCATCAAGCTCCGCTGTGGTGGCTGATTTGATAATAGGCGCCGAGACACCAAATTCTTCAAAAATTTCTTTGACGGCTTCTTGCAATTGAGCTACTCGTGCCTGAATCTCGGTCTGCTTTTCTGCCGCAGTTTTGCCAGGGTCAATTTCTTTCCATTGCTCCACAATAGTCTCTACTTCTCTGACAAATTTTCTATAACTGTTGGGAAGTAGATCTGGAATGGCACCACCTTTGCCGATATCATCAGCCGATAGTTTGCCTTGATAATATTTGGCCCGCTCTCTTTCAATGTTTTTGTTGAGGTTTTCACTCCAATAGAGCAGTGCACCCATGTTGGTGTCGCGCGGCCGCACGTATTCCTCGGCATACTCATGGGCATTCTCGGTGCGCAGCTGTAATTTTCGCGCCTCTTCTTTAAAGTTTTGCCCTTCTCGCCTGAACTCGTCTTTCGAAACGTATCGCTTCGTTTTTTGATCAAGCAGGCTGCTCCACTGATCGAAACCACCGGCTGGTGCTTCTCTTTTAAAAACCAGCGGCTCCGGTTCTAATTCATTGAGTGATGGATTTTCCAACTTTCTCTTTTCCCATTCGATTTTATCTTCCTCGTATTTAGGAATTCGTCTCATGCGCACGTTAGCTTGTTCGTTAGCTACCTTTTCCTGATCGCAGGCGCTGTCGGCTTGCTTTGAAAGAGCTGCGATAACCTCGTCTCGATTGGCGCGAATTTCAGCGCTACGTTTTATTAGCTCCGAGGCACCATGTGCGGTATTTACGTCAACCTCGGGTAGTGGTGGTGCTTTTTTCATCAGTGCCGGATCGTATTCAGCACTGCCCACGCTAAAGCCAAATTGCAATTGATCCAGCACTTTGCCCTCGCGGTCTTTGATTTTGCCGAGATTGATATCGGGTACAAAAAGCGCATTGGATTTTTTACCATACTCTTTGAGAATGGTCTCCACTTGCACGCGGCGCTCAGCATTGGGGGCGACGATGACAAAACCACCGCCGCCCGGTGAGCCGATGAAACAATCATGCGGCACACGGGCGCGCAGATAATCACCGGCATGTTTGAGTAAAACATTTCCCTGATCATGTCCGATTTGATCGTTGATGCCTTTCATATTATCAAGATCGGCTTTGATGATCGAAAAGCGATCTTTTTTGCTACTTTCTCTGCCGCCTGCTTTACCATTATTCCGCTCCGCCATTTCAGCTGAGCGTCTTAAATAGCGCTGACAGACTTCGAATGCGGGGTTCTTGGTTTGTGGGTTGAGCCACATTTTGTCCAGTGCTTGACGCCGCTCAAGAAACAAGGTTCTGTTTTCGGGGCTGAGATTTTCGTAGCGCTTATATTGTGCTTCAAGATTGCGTTTGTAGTTTTCTTGTTCGCTTTTTGGAATCTGCTTGTATTTTTCCAGGTGATTCTGCAGTGTGCGCATCTCCAGCACAGATTTCAGATCTCCTGACACCACGTGCTTTTCTATCTGATTTTGCAAGTGGTGCAGATGAGCGAGTTTTTTCGGCTCAGCCAGATCGTGAAACTTTTGCAATTCCGTCAGTGTTTGCAATTGCGGAGCGAACAACCTTTCTATCTCAGAGCGGGCAGGGCCGCTTTCAGGACGCTGCGGGTTTCTGATTTCGACATCATAATTTTCAACAAATGCTTGAGGGATATTTTCAGGAGATTCTTTTTTCTCTTGTTTGCTTTTGCGCTCGTTCATCAGTGCGTCGGCGCGATCCATGGCATGGTGAGCGGTATCGCCCGGGTTACACCTGACGGCACCGATGGCAAGTTTGATGAGCAGCTCCGGTTGATTGCCGTTGGTGAAATCAGGGTGCGTCGGCTCTACCAGTTTCATGCCATACGTGCGACCCTGGGCGTCCGGCTCATTATATCCCCGGCAGGCGAGTGTGACTTCGTCAAGTTTAGTCACCAGTGCTTTGATTTCTTCAGGTGTGCGATTGGCGCTCAGGTGTACAACAATTTCGTCGCCGCCTGAACGGGCCAGTAATTCACCTTCCTTCAAACCGACTACTCTTGCTGCGTGTGTGGTCAGGTAGCGCAAAGCATCATCTGCCCCATCGCGCCCCATGCAATCATTGGCTAGCTTGAAGCGGCGCACGTCGATGGAGAGTAAATATCCACCTTCACCAGCTGCTAATTTTTGCTCAAGATGTGACATCAAACCGTTGTAATTGCTATAGCCTGTGACCATGTCGATACCGGCGGCGTCAGCTAAAGAGCGGCGTTTATTTTCGTATTTTTGAGCAAGCAAGCGCTCCATTTGAGGGCTTAAGACACGGCCATTGCTTTCTGGCGAGTGTTCTTGAAATGCTGCCACGGCGCGGCTGACACTATTATCTACAATTCCTGGCAGGGCTTCCGCTGCCTGTGGCATTTTTAGTGATGCGCTGCTCATCTCATTGCGCAATTCTTCTACTTTGATAACGGCGCGTTTTAATTCGCCCAAGTCAGCTAGATATTTGCGCTCTTTCAAAGTCAAATTGCTACCGCTCTCGTTCACACCACGCCGACCTTCAATTAAATCGTTGACATGATAGGCGGCGTCGATACCGGCCTGGAGGCGGATATGGTCAAGATTGACTTTCTCAGAGTTAACTATGCCAGAATCAATGGTCACCAATTTCTCTGCCCGTGACGAATACTTCTCTCTTAATTGTTCTTCGCATTGACTGAGCTCTTTAAGTAAGCGAGCCGGTTCAACGGTGCCGTCCACAGCTCCCAGACGCTCAAGTGCCGCTTCAGCGGTCGAATTTATCTTTTTGTTGATCCTGTTGACAATGGCGGCGTTGAGCAGCCCGACCTGCCAACTGAGAAGCTCGACGCGCTCATGAAGATCGTAAGGCTCCCCTGAATTCGCTTTCAGTCTGTCTTCCAGGCGCTTTATGTGTTCTTCGCCGACGGCAAAGAGAGTGGTGTCGTAAGCTTTCTTGACCGACATTACGTCATGGCTTGCACTTTTATTCCAGGAGTTACCAAAAACTATTTCCATTCGAGTGGTATCAAGTTCATACGTGCCGTCGGTGGCTTTTTTAATGGGCAAACCGTTTTCACCAAAGCGTTCTCTGGGCAATCCGCTGCCAAAATCCTCGGCGGTGTCTGTCGCACGAATATCTTTAGCAATGCGTACATGACCGCGATTAGGATCTAAACCACCGGCGCCAAGATGACTGATATCCATTTCCACTATTGCGTATAAATTGCCTTTCTCCTTAATGGCAAGCAGTTGAGTGGCCAGATCGTGAGCATCTTTTGGATATGCCACCACAAATTTTTCTTCGCGGCCGGTGACGTCTCTCATCATCGGTTCAATTTCATTAGAATAAAACAGGCTTTTGCGCTCTGGATGCTGTATTCGTACAACTTTCTCCAGCACGGTCTGGACTATTTGGCTCACCTCCAGACGCTGACCATCGACTCTGGTGCGATTGTCTTTGTAGTGCTCACGCGCTCCTTCGTCCGGCTTGAGAGTAAAGTGGCCAGACTTCACAAAGTTTTCAATTATTTCCCCACGTTGATTAAAAGCGGCACCGGTCTCATTCAACCGCCGCAAAGTTTTTAGCCAGGTGTCCGGATGCAATGCATACTCGCGTTGTTCTGCGGCAGCCAGTGGGCAGGTAGGGTTATCGCCCTGACTGACGAAGTCAGGATTGGCCGCCAGGCTGAGAGCTTCGTCTAACCACTGCTGGCGCCGCTTAGGCTCGATATGACCAGTCACATCTAATAGTCGATTGGCTTCATAATAGACGCGAGCCATTTTTTCTTCTGCTGATTTTGGCTCTTTCCTCAAACGATCATGAATATCCAGCATACTGTCGCGAATGTGGGTAACGATCAGTTTGTCGCCTGAATTTTCCAGCAGGGTGTCAAATTTCGCTCTTTCTAAGTGCAAATCAATGGGGCCCACACTGTCGCCGGGCACGTGGCTGGTCTGTTTGCCGTCCAGATGTCTTGTGGTTATTACGCCAAGTTCGCGTAAATGGTGCACCGTACCATCCGACTCAATTTTTATATCTTTGCAGTACGGCTCGGCGATGCCGTCGACTACAATATCCCAGCCTTTTGCGCTTCTAACCAGATCTGCACCGGCTGAGAGTTGTAGCTTTTCTAGCTTGCCATCACTATCTCTAAAGGCTCGGGTTTCGATAGCGGCACCATCGACAATAGTTTCGACCAGACCATTTTTTGTGGTGACTTTTGAGCCGTCTATTTTTTCGATTGTCGAGAACTCTTTACCGTTGATGCGCGATTTGCCTTCCTTAACTACGGTGCCGCCATCAAGCACTTCGATGTGCGAGTAGACGCCTTTTTCAGCCAGTTTGCCATTGTAGTAGAGTGACCAACCCGACTCGTCTTTGCTCAGTCGGGCGCCAGCAAAGGGTTCAACCGATGTTAGTTTGCCGTCTTCGTAGTGAAATTTGGTTTCTTCCGCTGCGCTTTTTTCAAGAAGGTTTTCAATTTTAATTGAGACGATGTTGCCGTCTTTCGATTCTATTGAGTAGCTTTTACCGTCAGGATGAAAAGTTTTCACTATCCCTTCGCCTTCGCCCGCGCCCACAGTCCTGCGCCTTTCCACACAAACGCCTTCTTTTGAAATTTTTGTTTCTGCATCAACGCTGTGTTTAATAGAGAGATTGCCGCGGCCATCACTTTCCACCGCTGTTATATGGTCGCCTAAGACCGGATGTTCCCTATTGCCTGACCATTTGTTTTCTGACTGCGTGAGCACGGTGCCGTCAGGCAAGCTAACTTGTTTGAGCTGGCCTTCATGGTCGCGTATGAGGACGGTGTCAAGGGTTTCGGCGCGGTGATTTTGTTCTCGTTTTTCCAGCCGCTGGCCCAAATAATGGGTGACAGGATGGGTAAAGGGATGGCTCAGGCCGGTCATGGCGGCCCCTTCGAATGTTGCCGCCCACACGTAAGCGTCCATACGACTTTTGTTTTTATGGGTCTCGAACATTTCATCAGTGACCTCACTTTTGTCTTTGAGGTGTAATTCGTCGGCAATATTTTGCTTCTCTACGTCTGTTACACCCGCTCTGGCAGTCAGTGCTGAAAAAATGCTGTTATTGATTACGGCATCGGGATAACTGGTAATCATGCCGTCGACAAACTTTCCTACTTCAAGGCCCCTTATTTTTATGTCAGGGTTCCATCTCGGTCCAAAAGGCATATGAATGAGGCTGGTGGCCATTTCGCCGGCCAGCATAAAGGCGCCGCCTTCGGCTAGTTTGGTGAAAGTGAGCTCCTCTTTGCTGCCGGTCTTAAAGGCGTTAATGGTACTGAATCCGATTGATTGATAATAGGCATTACTCGCGGTGCTGGCGTAACCCAGATATTCCACTCCCTTAGGACCACCTGCCGCTGCTTTAAGCATCAAGTCTGTGGTTTTTTTGTCTGAAAGAATTTCACACAGCGCTTTTACCTGGGCGCCTTCACCGTTATTGATCATGCCGGCCAGTTTGGCCAATTCAGGGTTACCGGCCATTTGTTTAACCATAGCGTTGCCGGCGCTGTTGACTGCACCCTTGCTCTCCATTTCTGCCAGCGTTTCTAAGCGGGCGTATAACTTGCCGTCACCGGCCACCGCTTGTATTTTTGCCAGGCGCTGCTCTTCGGCAATCACTTCAAGCAATTTGCCGCTTTTGCCAACTGTCGTCAGATTTTTTGCTACCTGGCCGATGTTGCCGCCGGTGAACATTAAGACACCTTCCAGACCCCCTGAAGCAGCGTTATTGATAAATTGATATTGGTCTCCGCCTTTTGTCTGGCGAATCAAGGCCGAACTCAAGGCTCCACCGGCAGTGGCAATACCAAGGCCGGTGCCCATGGTAACAGTGCCTGCCGAGACAAGAAGCGATGTACCGCCGGTGACAATGGCAATGGCTGCCATGGCTACACCTTCGCGCACTCCGGCCTGCACGTTTTGTCCGTCACGAGAAAGACTGGCAGAGTCGGTGGCCGATATGTTCATTTCAATTAAGCGATTTTGCATCGAACGCACATTGTGTTCGGCGTCGATGGTGGCCAGAGTATTCGATTCAAGGCCTTCGCCAAATAGTTGCTGCAACTGTTTTTCCACAAGCTTTTGCCCATGGCCGGTGACGTGATTGATTTGATTGAGCTGCTCTTCCCTACCAGCGAAATAACCCCGGTCAACGGCCCAACCAAGTGGCCCCCAGCTCTGGTTGTCGTTGTATTCTTTGGCACTGCGCTCGATTTCTCTTCTAGCCTCGTCAGAGCGGCGCATAAATTCTTTGGCGTCTGTGAGACCGCCGGCTATAAGTTTGCCGGACGGATCTTTTCTTGCTTCGCCCAGGCCCATAATCCAGCGTTCTTTATCATCACCTGCCAGCTGCATTTTGAAGAGAAAATTACTGTCGTTCTGCAATTCGATTATTTTGCCGTCTATCTGCGCTCTATAGCCAGGTTGAAGCTGACCACACGGCTTTTCTTGGGGTACCCACTGATGTTTTTGTGGGTCAAAGGAAGTTCTATATATGGCTCCTGCTCTGGCCAGATAGTGTTCGTGGCCGATGCGCATTTGTCCGCTTGCCCTGGCGCACGCCGCGGTGTCTAATGGCGGCACTTCGATTGCCGGTCCTGAATAATGCCTGCCTGCTTTGTTGTGCTCGGCGCGGACAAATTCCTTTGGCCCGCCGCGCAATATTTCCAGGCTGCTAAAACCACAGTCGGCCTTATTGGCGTCGGTAACGCCCCCGGTTACGATTTTATTCAAAGTTTCATTATAGCGTTTTTCCAGCACTTTGGTGCGTTCCAGCTGTTCCACTGGCTCACCGCTGGTGGTGCCAGTGGAACAGCTGGAACGCAGCTCGGCGTATGCTCTTTCTTGTGCTACTTGTTTGCGTAACTGATCAACGCTCTGGATGCGACCTTGACCGTCGTTAATCCAATCGAGTTTGCGCTCTGTGCCACCGGCGTCGGTGCAGCGGAAGTGTAGCGAGCTACCTTTAAGGGCAGGATCGGCCAGACCACTGACTCTTTCTTGCCTACCGCGATCGTCGAACAATGCCAGTTTGCCAGAGGAGGCGTCAACATTGCCCACGACAACATCACTGTCTTTTTTGTAAATTATTGATTGTCTGACATCATATCTGGTGATCAAACCAGCTTGCGTCAAGTCGGGGCGGCGAAATTCACCATCGATAAATGAATTGGTGGCTACTTTTTCCAGCTCATGGTTAGCGCCGTCGTTGGCGGCTTTGAGACGTTCTACCGGTGTGTAATTTTCCTTTTTGTTAAACTGATCCATTTTCTGAATTTTATAAATTGTATTTTCATCAATGCCGCCCTCCAGCATCTTTTCGATGGCACTCTGGTTGGAGCTATGTTGTTTGGCTGCCAGGTCTTGCGCTGTAGTTTTAGCGTCGAAAGTAACATTGTCTAACTTGCTATATTCATTGACGGCCATGAGTGGTGCACCCAGGCCCGGAATACCTTGAGCGATGCCGTCTACCGTGTTTTGCTTTTTCTGATCTTCCAGCGCGGCATTGTAGATTTTGTTTTTGGCTTCAAAGTTTTCTTTTGAATTGGCCAAGCATGCATCAAGATTGACTATGCCACCGACATCGGGCCGCAGGGTGCCGTCCGCTTGCCTTTCGGTAGGGCCTAAAACAGCACCATGAATTTCTTTGTTTTGATCGTCTAGAGTGATTTTAAAGACTGTATTCTTCAGGCTTGATAGAGCCACTTCTTTGCCATGAATTTCTACCAATCCATCTGTCAAACTGCCGTCTTGATTTTGTACCGGAGGCATTAGCTTACCGATTTGCTCATTGGTCTTCTTATCAATAATCATGCCCAGGCGAACTTCGCAGGCCTGAGTGAGAAACTTTCCGTCAGGGCCTTTCTTAAGCTCACCCTGTTGATCGCGCAGAGGAATGAAAATGTCACCATGACTGGTGCGATCGAGATTGAACTGCCTGGTAAGACCGTTTTCGTTGCCGTTGAACTGATAGCCCTTGAGCAAAGCTGAAAGTCTGGTCTGATCTTTTTCTTGCTGGTCTAGATTGTTGCCGGCCTCAACATTTCCGGCACTATCAACTTGACCGAAAAATTTGTTGTTAGGTGCGAATATATGGCCGCCTACCGTGAGCATTTTCTCCTGACCATTGCTTATATAACCGCTAAAACCTTCCGAGCGCGGGTTAGCCGCATTCGCCACTCTGCCGCCGGTGAGGTCAAGGTAACGGCCATCGCTGCCGCGACCGGTGAAAACTCCAGCCCGGCCTTTGTGGTCATTGATGTTGAATGATTGGTCACCAACCTCTACCTGGCCATTATCTTTGACCGTGCCTATCTTTTTATTGCCGTCATAGATGATGCCTTCTCTGACATTATGCTGCACAAACTCATTGCCTTCTCGATAGACAACGGTGCCGGTAGGTTTTTCACCGGCCCGTGGTGTAGATGGTCCACGCACAGCCAGAAGTTCGCCGTGATCCATGGCCTTAATTTCCTGACTGGCATGAATTCGTGCTGATTCTTTTTCGGCCATTTGCAACAGTGATGCTTTATCGATGCCGCCATTATTGCCGCTGACATTTTCTGGTTTACCTTTCGTAAAACCTATAGAAACGTCGACTTTTTCGCTCTCGTTAGTATATCTAAGGCTTGTGCTGCGCCCCATTTCGTCCAGAGTAAGCACTTTGTGATCAAGTTGTTTTTTACCATCAAAATTTTGTTCGCTGACGACAAATTTGCCTTGATTTAAGTCACTGATTTTTTCAATTTTGTTGATCGGGTGTTTTGCGTCCTTGTGCAAATTGTACGTGTCAGTCTGTTCTCTGGTAACTCCCAGGTTCCGTTCTTTTGCGTGATCGATGCGAATGATGGGATCTTGCTTTTCGACATCAGCGGCCCGGGTATAGACAAATTGATGTGTTAATTGTCCTTCTCCATTGGTCTGGCTGGCAATTACTTCATTTTTTAAATGATGATATCTGGTCTGCGATAGTAATTTTCTGTCTGGGCCGGTGGTGTGTTTTTCGAGCCTTTTGCCGCTAAAATCACGGCTGACTGAAGTTACTAGACCTTCGGCGTTGTGGTGATTTGCCACGGTCACCGGAATTGCTTTTTCACCGCTATCAGTTTGCACTTTGGCGAAATCATGAAAGTTTGTTTGAATGTCGCCGGTGCGCTGGTCGATGGAAATGGCTACATTTTTTGAACTCTCCGCTTTAGCCACCACTTCATGTTTGGCATTGATTACGGCGAAGTTGGCCGGTTTGTTGCTTGTGTCGCCGGGTCTATAATGCACCGCAACTTCTGTTTTGTTTTTCGCTTTGATGTGATCGACGCGGCCATGATTGTCATAGTGATATGAGCGCTGTGTTTTTGGGTCGGTATACTCGGTGACTTTATGGTGTGCTCGTTCTTTTGGTGTGAGCTTATCTGCGCCCGCATGCTGTTTCTCGGGTGCATGGGGTTTAATGCCAAGTATTTTGCCGACGAATTTTTCGCCCTGTTTGACCGCTTGATGCAAAAATTTTGTCAGTGTTGCTTCTTTCGGCACCGGATGTTTGACGTGGCTGACTTCTTTAGCTTTAGCTTTTTCATGACCGCCTTTAGGTGCCTGACCATACACTTCATGGTGTACTTCAGCTTTAGCCGCAGGGCCAGGCTTGCTCGTATGTTTTTCGCCGTGATCCCCTGCAGCATGCGGTTTTTTACTCATAATTGCTCGCTTAAATAAAATAAGATGTCAGGATACCGTCGAATTTTGTCAGGCTTGTGGCATAACTCTACTTAGCCTGGCCTATATTCAATTTTCCTCGAATCGGAATCGGCCAAACCAGTGCCGCTGACAAAAGCCATAATCAGGAGATATTTCTTTGGCCAGCGACGGTGATAAAGCCACGACGCCGACTGGTGGGTCTATGACCGACCACCTGAAGCGTTATCGAAGTTATATCGATGAATTGAAGCAGGGTAGATCAAGTGGAATTAGCGCTGCTTTTGGCCGTGCCACTGATTTGCTGCCACCGGAAGTGATGGCCATTGCAGCTCCGCCGGCAGATGCTCTGGAACAGTTAATGAGCTTGCAGACCAGAGTGTTGAACGACGGTTTTAATGCCGAGTCACTCAAAGCAACTGTGGAGGCACTGGTAGAATCTTGCGCTGATGAACTCGATGACCCGGTGGGCAGCTTTGTGCAAACTGAAGGTGGTTTAGAAGAAGTATTGTCTGTTTATATTGAAAACGGCGTACGTATGTTTATGCTCTCAGACCTTTCAACCATAGATGAAAGGGCCTATCAGCGTTCGCTTGTAGTAGAAAAAGGCGACCAAAATCAGGTTGAAAGACAGCCTTCTGAGGCCGCGTTTCCTCAAGACGTGGGGCAGCCTGCTTCGCCAGTGCCGCAGGCAGACAATTTTAGGAATCCGCTCTTTCAAGAAATTCTTTCGGCGGAAGGTTTGCCCTTGTGGCAAATTTTTTACTCACCTGAAGGTGTTGAGCTTGTCTCAATGGCTGATGGTGGTGTGATTAAAAAAGCCGAAGGGCGCAGCGAATATATTTTTTCGCGGCTTTCACAGAACGACGGCGACATCAAGTTTTTCATTCTCAGCGGTTTTGTGGTTGATCCAACCACCGGCAATCTTTATGTCGAAGCCAATCAGGGCGCCTACACCGCTGCTTTTTTTAACAGCGGTTGGACGGTGCATCAATATCGCACTGCCAGCGGTGAGGAAACTTTTTTTGTCACCGAGCCGGCCAATCCGGGCCGGGCGCCGATCACTATGCGGGTGAAGAAGATAGAATTTGATCTTGAAAGCGGCGCAGCATCCTACGAAACAATGGACGGCTCCGCTGCCATCACACTCACCAGCCGCTTGCTCACCAGTCTTTAAATTTCAGGTGATGATTATTTCAGGTTGCCTTTTGTCATAGCCGGCGCGTCTAACCACGTCTCTTTTTTTAGCGTGTCTTTCTAAAATTGACCCATTAATATTGAATACTTTTGATTCAGTGCTGTTGGTATATTGAATCAAGGCACCATCATCTTTGACTTCAAATCTGAATCCCGGATCGCGCTCTAAGTGAGGCTGTTTGTACCAGAGATGGCTGCTCACACCCGCAACAATTTCGCCGGGTTTATAGTGCACCGGCGGCAATCCTTTTTCGCTAATAATAATCTCGGCCAACTGACCTTTTTGATCGCGCACATAGCTGCGCTGGTCGCCGTGAAAATCAGTCACCTGGCTGACGTGTCCATGATTGTCTTTAGCGATGGTAGCCCCGCTTTTGGCATCATAAGCTGGTTCGGGGCTAATCTTCGTTGCTTTCAGGTCATATCCAGCGCCGCGCTCCCAATTATTAAGTTGCCCCGGCTCAGTGCGAGCTACGATTTTGCCGCTCTCCGAATCAACTAAATATTTACCGTCTACCTTGCCTGATTGATCGCGCTGCACCAGCAAAAGCCGACCGTTCTTGTCAAAGCCCACCAGCTCTAAGGCGGAAGAGGCCAGGGCACCGCCTGGTTTATGCAATTCATTGTTGAGCAGCTTAATGCGGTGGCTAGCTTCGGCCAGATTTGGCCGCTCGGCGGGCTGACCGGTTGCTTCGACTTTTTCGGCTTTTTGCTGGTGCAATTTTTCGTGCACGTCAGGCAGATCGGCTTTGACGGGCATGTCACCCCAGGCGCTTCTCGCCATATCGATGACGCGCTCTTTTTTCTGCGCGTCACCATTGGGTGCGGCTTCCTTCAGTATCTGTTCGCCAAAATCATGGTCTTTCATTTAATTTTTGCAGTTCCAACACTCTTTAGAGACGGCTTGATCTTACCCAGATTGCTTTCGCCCTAATCAGAATGGTAATCTGTGGGCTATGAGCATGGTTTTAGTAGTCGAAGACAACGTGGATCTGGCCAATGTCATTCGCTCATTCTTAGAGTTTGAGAACCATTCGGTGGATGTTTTTCATACCGGTAATGAGGGCTTAGGGCGCATTTTAACCCAACCCTATGACCTGGTAATTCTTGATTGGGATTTGCCCGGGGTAGACGGCCTGGAAATTCTCAGGCAGTTTCGCAACAGCGGCAGCGAGACGCCGGTAATTATGCTGACCGGCAAAAATACTATAGACGATATGGAAACCGGCCTGGACAGAGGCGCAGACGACTATCTTACCAAGCCTTTCAACATGAAAGAGCTGGGCGCGCGAGTCAAGGTACAGTTGCGGCGCAGTAGTGGTACCACAGACAGTATCAACTTAGGCGATATTTTTATAGATCTGGTTAACAGTCGGGTAAGCAGAGCCGATCATACTTATAGTTTGCCTGCGCCAGAATTTCGCTTGTTGGAAATAGCGGCGAAGTATCCCCATATCAGTGCCACTGCTGCATATCTGTTGCAAGCCGCCTGGTCACAAGGGGAGGTTGCAAGCAGCGACGAGGGTGATCAAAAATTGCGGATGGCCCTCAGGCGATTGCGCAAAAAGTTTGACCCGCAAGGCAAAATAATTTTCCCCCATCTTTATCCTGAGGTAAAATCTCAGTCTGAATTCAAATCAGATTCTGAATTTCCAGTGGTGCTCGATTTGCTTGACAATCTAAGCGAAGGCGACCACCTTATGGGTACCATATTTAATGGCAAATATGAGCTACTGGAAATAATAGGTGGCGGCGGCAGCGGTCTGGTTTTTCGTGCCAAACACCTTCATCTAGATACTGAAGTGGCGCTCAAGCTCGTGCATGCCAAAACTCTTTCATCGGCTGAAGTGTTGGCCAGATTTCAAAGAGAGGCCCGCATCACCGGCAATTTGGCTCACCAGAATATTGTCGCGGTGCGTGATTATGGTATATCAGAACAAAAACAACCCTACCTTGTTATGGAATTGGTAAACGGCGCCAGCCTGGCTGAATATTTAAGGCAATACGGCCGTCCGCCGGTGCGCGAAGTGGTGGATATTTTCATTCAAGCCTGTGCTGGGCTGCACCACGCTCATCAGAAAAATATTGTTCACCGCGATCTTAAACCCAGTAATTTGATGCTCATTCACGAAATTGGCGGCGATACTGAGACTGATACCAATGGTGGTGTCGCTGTCAAGCTCGTGGATTTTGGTTTGGCCCGACCTCTCACCGTTTCTCCTTCTGAGCAGATTACCCAGGTGGGAGAAGTACTGGGCAGTCCTGCCTACATGAGCCCTGAGCAGTGTCGTGGTGAGGTTGTTGATTTTGGCACCGATATCTATGGCCTGGGTTGCACCTTATTTGAAGCATTGAGTGGTGCGCCACCATTTGTGGGAAAAGACACAGTTGATGTTCTAGTTAAGCATATAACGGTGCCGGCACCAGAAATGGTGCTCGGCTATATTGATCTAGGTCTGCAGAGTCGCTTGAACCACATTGTCGCCCGTTGTCTGGCGAAAGACAAAAGCAAGCGTTATCAATCAGCCTTTCAGCTAAGAGATGAGCTGCTGCAAGTAATGAATGACAAGCTGCCCGAAAACAAAAGCGCGCAGCAATCAGACCTGGCCGGTCCACCGGCGGCTCAATGGCGGGGGCGCAGGCAAGATTTGCTTTCATGGTTTAACAAGCGCTTCACTCAGTAGTTTTCAACTCGAAACTTTTTTATTTAAAAAGCACAGTCAGATGATCATCTTCGGGTAGGAAAGTAGCACTTTTCGGGCCCGTAACTTTGAGTCTGTAAACGACGCCTGACTTGTTGCATAAATAGTAAATGTCATAAATCTGGAAGGCTCTTATAGGGCCGGTAACTCCGGGCACAGCGGCAGGCACGGCGGCTGCGGAGCCACTATTGTCCCAGTACAGTTGGCCTTCCAGAAGGCCATTTTTGGGTCGCGCTTCAAGTTAAGAGTCGCCAGTCGCGAAATTTTGCCATCCAGGGTAATTTTTCCAGCGCCATTCGGCGCGTATGTATGCACCGGAGCTGGTGCAGGTGTGCACACGGTAGTGCGTAACTGCTGCAAATAATTGCGTTCCTCAGTGTCGTCTGCGCCATGCAAGACGGCCTCATTGACACACTTCTGTGCTTCGGGTTAGCGCTTCATATCATAGAGAATATTTGTTTTAAGTGAAAGGAGAGCAAAATGTTGTTGACCCCTTGATAGTTCTTGAGAGTGGCGAGTGATTTGTCAATGACTTCCAGCGCCTTTTCAATCTTTCCGACACTGAGGTAAGCGCATGCTTCTTGAACGACATTGCCTGTATGTGGATATCTCTCGAAATATACATTGGCCATAGCGGCAGTGACCTGATAGTTTTCAAAATCAGCAAAACCATCAAGAGCGTTACGCATTTCATTTTCGCTTTTGGAGGCCCGTCTAAAAAACGATTTGCTTTCCTCTACTCTACTTAAATTGGCCAAACAAATAGCAATGCGTCTTAAGACAATCTGTTTAGTAAAATCATCATCGGGCAAGCCTAGCTGTTCCAGGCGATTCAATTCGTCCTGGCACACTGTTAAAGCTTCTTTGTACTGGTGCATACCGTCCATTAACGCATAGGACCATTTATCGATAGGTATAAACCAATCTTTGCGATCGTGTTCTCTGCCGAGCGTGGCCAGAGCTTCCCAATTAGTCGGTTGGCGAAATTGCAGATAAAAGAATTTTTCGGCCACTTCTTTTTGCCACCGATCAGTGGCTATCAGCTCATGCCTGGTGATGAAATTTCGTTGAACATATTGCTGTATCTTAGGATCGATGGACAAATAATCAATATTGCATGCTACAGCCGCTGCCAGGCAAATCAGTGGCTCGTTGTAATCTTCTGGAAATTGAAAAAAAGCCCAGCTTGAGGGCAATTCTACTTTTCGTTTCTGCGCTGCTTTCAAATTCGGTCTGCTCACGACCTTTTTGTAAAGGCCTGTGCAAAAGCGACAGCCATTCGCTTGAATATGTGAATCGCCAGCCGAAATCAATCAAGTGTGCCACTTCGTGCGCCAGAGCCATAGAAAGCCATTCTGACCCTAGCCTGTCAGCGTAGCGAAATGCGTCATCGTAAATGCAAATTGAAGCGCCGCGGGCCGAACCCAAACAAAGACCGTTTTTTTCACCGGCGCGCACAAAATGAATTTTACCCCCGGCACAATCCACAGCATTTTGCAAAAAAGTCTTGGGTAAAAGCTTAAGCGCTATGAGAATTTGCTTTTTTTCTTCAATGTTCCAGTCTTTGAGATCATGTATTCCATTGGCGTCAATGAGGTCATCGGGAAGATAGCGGCAATTATCAAATTGAAAAGCCTTTGTGCCAAAGGGCTCCTCTATGGTGGCCGGTTTTCCTTGTGGAGGCAATGCAAGAGCCGGCCCCTGACCATGGGTACCGGTGGTAAAAAGAGAAAACGAACAGCGATAAAGGCAACTTTTTCATTGCTTACAAGCATAGCAAAAGCAGTCTATATGACAATTGAATTTCTAAATTAGATGCGCGATGCTGCGTTCTGCTTGATCACATGTGCATGAACAAACTTACGCTTCCAGGCCTTTGTATTTTGCTGATTTCGTTCCCTTTTAGTTGGCTCTAAAAATCATCGACCAATGGCCGTGGTTGAATTTTCTGCCCGGTGGTCTCAGTGAGCTTTCTTTTTGCTTGCATTGATGGCGATAGACTCACCGCCATGTAACCGTTGCTGACGTGTAGAGACGATTTTTACATGAGCCGGTGGGTCATCTATGACTTTTCTGAAACCGGGCATCATCGCTTGATCGCCACCGCCGGCGGTGATCAAAGTAGTTTCGCTCCACGTGGTACCGTTTATGTGCGAGGCGCTATGGCGCACATGTTTGCCTTCAGTGCCCGATTGGTCTATGGCATCAACTCGCTTGAAAAAGGTATCTCTTTTTGTGCCGAAACCTGAAGCATCTAAAGTGGTCGTAAATTTGCGTCTGGGTTTATCGCCTAAGTCTGAGATGGTCAATCGCAATTTATTTGACGCCACTACATGTAGTGACATGGCCACGGTTTCGCCTGGATGCCAGTAATATTTTTGTTGAGCCGGGGCGTTGTGCCAATGCTCGTTGCGCCAGAATGGTCGCCAGGCTTTGTGAGCATGATCTACTTTGCCATGTTTATCTCTGGTCACTTCCCAACCAAGACCGGCTCGATTTCTTGACCTGCTCGCCTAGCGTCACCACACCTTCACCTCGGGGTAGAAATGCTGCAAATGGTGAAAGTACCATCAAGAGTCTCCAGTTGGCCAAGATTAAATTTCCCATTTTGGGAAAAATGATGGTTTTGCGATTCCCGAAATGGGAAGATATAAGTGAGGAAGTCAATGCAAGTGATTCACTGGGGAAGGGCCAGGCAATTTTTCCAGACTGATGAAAAGGCTGAAGACGCCCTTGAGCGCTGGCGCATTGCTGTGCTGGCATCCCAGTGGAAAGATTTTCAAGATTTGCTTGCCACTTTCGATACGGCCAGGTACGCGGACGGCAAGGTGACATTTGATCTTAAAGCCGATGCAATACGACTGACGGCGGTGGCCGATTATAAAAATGACAAACTGTACATTCGCCAGATTTCGAACTACTAACTTTCAACTACTTATAAGGAAAGCGAGATGGAAATGTCCACGTTCGACGACAAAACATATGAGAAGCTGGTGAAGCGATTCCCTTTGCGGCCAATCCGCAGCGACGAACAAAATTTCCAGGCCGCCGAAATCTGTGACAGCCTGACCGACAAGTTAGATAGATTAAGCGCCGCTGAAAGTGATTATCTTGAAGTTCTGGCTGACCTGATCATCAAGTATGAAGCGCGCTTTGACGAAGAGTTGTCTGAAATGACTCCGCGGCAATTGATTCAGTATTTTATTGCTCAAGATGGATTAGCTCAAAAAGATCTGGTGCCTGAATTCGGTTCGGCCAGCCGAGTTTCAGAATTTCTCAAAGGCGATCGTCGCCTCAGTCTCGAGCAGGCAAAACGGCTCTCCGACAGGTTTAGAGTAAATATTTCAGCTTTGATTGACAGCTTCTAATGCGGCCACTGCAAATACTGCTCAAACTTTTATTCAATAGACTTTAATTTTGGCAGACTCTGGCGCAGTGTTTGTTCGGTGCGGGTCGAATTTTCTGCATGGTACACGGTGCCCATGCCCCCTTCACCAATAACTGAGATGATTCTGAAGACATTGCCCACAATCGCGCCGGGCTCAATGGACATCAGTTGAAGCAGAGTAGGCTCGCTGCCCTGGGTGTGAGCTTTTACCGATGAACGTTTTTTTTGCCGCGACCCTGTATGTGGTGCAGGTACGTTTTGATGTGTTGTTGCTGTTTACAGAAGGCATTAGATAAGCCCTAGGTTAGTCCGACACCACAATATTTAAATCAGGTCTGGCTTTTTTCAGGCCCTGCAAAACTTTTGGTTCAAAAACTTCTTCGTCGACTGTCAATACTTTCAGGTTTTTAAAGCGCGCCAGTGTTGCTATAGATTTAGGGCTCAGTCCGTGACAGCGTTGCAGACTGAGATCAGCCAGCAAATTTAGCTTCAATAACTTGGCCAGCTGTCCATCTGTAAGATTATTGTTTCTGATACACAATAGATTTAATTGCTTCAACTTTGAGATCAACTCATAATCATCTTCACCCAGGCCACATCTGGCTGCACTGAGGCGGGTGAGGCGCTGCTTGGCCACCAGTACTTTGAGCAGTGCCGTGACATGCATTTTATAATTAATGTTAACACCGGTTACTCTAGACCACATCTTAAGTGGTACTAGAGCTGAAGCCGTTATCGGATTTTCCGCCAGGTTTAAATAGTCATATTGCGGAACATTGTCAATCCATTTTAAATCGGCGTCTTGTATTTCTTTATTTTTGCGAAAATCGAGTTGCGATAGGCCTTTGATTTTACAGACATAAGCGCCTACGTACGGGTGATTTTTCGGCAGATACCTTACAGCAAGAGCATGTATGTCATTGGTTCTAAAAAATTTAAGTAGCTCTGGATAGGTGCCGGAATTTTCTTCCACGTCAAAACGCATTTGCACGCCTTTTGGTACCAGAACTTTGCCCTGAGCCAGGACACTCTCCATATTTTGACCCGCAATTTGATATGACACTACGCCGATTGAAAACTTTTCTGGAAAATCAAACTGGAGAAAATCTTTGCCATTTACTTTTACGGCATGGCTGTATGGCTTTTTGTTTTTCGCCAAATATTGTTTAATCAGGCTGCTCTCTTCTTTTGTCATTACTCCGGTAATTTTCAATGCTTGAGATTTTTCGAAAATGCTATCAGTGATTGGGGCGAATTTTGCGGGAGTGAAATCGTGCACATCCTCTTTGGGCTTTTCGCGCGACTTACCATTATCGGTAAACATTGTTTTCAGTGCCGGGCTGTTTTTGACAGCAAGTTCTGCTTGATGTTTTTGATCTAGGTAATAGGCAACGTAAGCTATGGTCGCAATTAAAATCACTAACAGCGGAATGGATACAATCAATATTTGCTTGTTTTTGTCATCTTCAACTAAAGTTTCGTCATCGGCACTAGTGGGCAGCGAGATTTTCAGCGTCTCTGATTTGCTTGATCTGATTGCTCTTCCTGCTCGCAGCGCTTTTAATTGTTCTGCCACCTCATATAGAGATGAAGGCCTTTGCTCAGGATCTTTGCTCATCAACTCAGCCACGATTTTTTCTAGTGCTTGCGGAAACCCAGTGTTTACCGCCATTTCACTCATTGATGGTGCAGGCACTGTTTGATGCAGCACTATGGTTTCGACGGCGCTTTTCCCGAGCAAAGGCGGTTTACCGGTTAGAGCTTGAAACAGAGTGACGCCAACGGAATACATGTCGGTTCGATAATCAACTTTTTGCCCCAGGGACTGTTCCGGACTCATGTAAAGCGGGCTGCCGAATACTTCGCCCGGTTTGGTCAAACCTTGATGCACATTGGTATCGTAAGACAACAATTTGGCAATGCCAAAATCTACGATTTTGACCTGTTCCGATCCGTACAAAATCATGATGTTGCCCGGCTTGATGTCACGATGAATAATGCCGCGATCGTGAGCGAAGCCAAGGCCGGTGCAGATTTGTTCAAAAATGGGTAATGCTTCTTCTATAGACAATCTGCCGGCTTCTTCTAGTCGGTCGGCCAGTGATTCGCCTTGCAAAAAATCCATGGTGTAGAAAGGCAGACCGTCTTTTGTCTGGCTCATGTCAAAAATTTTGATGATGTTGGCATGATCGACTCTGGCAATAGCTTGAGCTTCCGTACGGAATCTTTGCCAGACTTCCGGCGACACCTGGCCCTGCCTTAATATTTTCATGGCGAGTACTTTGGCTAAAGTCAAATGTTCGACTTTAAAGACCTGACCCATGCCACCCTGGCCGATAAAATCCAAAATTTTATAGGTATCGACCACCACTGTGCCAATCTTGAATGATTCATTGCTCTGACCTGGCTGCTGCGAATTCATTTTTTATGTGCTGTGTTTCAGTGTTCATGCGAAAATAACCTCAACAGTATAATCCAGTATCTTTATTTGGAGTCATTTTTTGCTGGATACAGGTGGTCCACAGCTAGCGGTCGGCAGCCTCATAGATGGCACTTATAGCGTGCTTGAATTTGTGGGCCAGGGCGCCATGGGCGCCGTTTATAAAGTTGAGCACAGAGTTCTCAATCGTGTGCTGGCACTCAAGATTTTACGGGTCGAAAACCTTACAGTGAGCGTGTGGAAGCGCTTTCAGCTTGAGGGCAAAGCTATTGCTCGAATCGAGCACCCCAATGTGATCAAGATTTATGACCTCAACAAAACTGAACACGGTCAGGCTTATTACACTATGGAGTTTCTCTCGGGTCTTTCCATGGGAGATTATCTAGCCGCCAACGGCCGATTTGCCCTGGCAGATGCCTTGCCTATTTTTCGCCAGGTTTGCTCTGGCTTGCAAGGCGCACATAATGCAGGTATCATTCATCGCGATATCAAGCCCGGTAATATCATGGTTGTCAGAGATCAGCCCTCCGTGCCGATTGCGCAATGCACCGCGAAAATAGTTGATTTTGGCATCGTAAAGATGTCCGCCGACGCCGGTCTCAGCACCCTGGCCCTGACCAGGCCGGGTGAAATTTTCGGCACTCCCTTTTATATGAGCCCCGAGCAGTGTGCTGGAGGTCACCTCGATCAGCGCAGCGACATTTATTCATTGGGAGTAACTTTCTTTCAGGCCCTGACCGGCGAGCCACCTTTGCTCGGTCGCAATGCCGTCGAAACTACTTTATTGCATCACACTGCTGTGCCGCTTTCGCTGAACGAAACTGTCGGCGAACATTTGTATCCAGCGGCGCTGGAAGACATTATTGCCAGAATGCTGGAGAAGGCACCGGAAGATCGGTTTGCATCAATGGCCGAAGTGGAGGATGCATTGCATGCGGTCAGCGCTGGAGGCAGGAGCTCGAGTCGCAGAACGAGCCCACAGGCTCGTGCAAACAGCGATTCCTCCGGAATTACTCATTCGCAAACTCAGACTCGTGCTTTTAAAATATTCGGCAAGTTGGCTATTTTTCTGAGCTGTTTTGCAATCGTAGCTGTGGCTTCAATAAGCATTTTGGCCGGCACATTGTTTGCCACAAAAACTGTCAACAGCTCCGCCACTGCAGATGGTGCTGAGAGAGTTATTCCCGGTTCGGAGGCTTTTGACGGTTTCGCGGTCAGGCGCATGTTGAAAACGGGAGACGCAGCCAAATTTTCAGCGGTGCTGCCGACAGACGACGATCTTACTTTAGCGCAAAAGTACTTAGCTACGGCGCCAAAGTCATATTTGCAGTCACAAACAGAAGCTGCAAAAATTTACAGATTCCCTGATGCTTTTTCTCTAGGCAAAATTAGCGGACAGAATGGATTTACCAGTACCTTCAGTCGTGAAGCGCAGGGAGAAATGCACTTGCCGCGCTACGTTGTACTCAAGCTGGATGCCAGTCCGATTGTCTTTCTTGAACCAAAGCTGGTGGAATGTTTTGCACCATCAGGTTTAGACTGGTTTGCCATTGACGGGGAAAGTCGCCATTCTAAAAATTTAACCAGAAACCTTTCTCTCATAAAATCACTCCAATATCTGGAGCTGAAAAATTGCGATCTGGTTGACAGCAATCTGCCTGATATTGAAAAACTTGAGCATCTCAAACTATTAGATGTGCGCTTCTCCAGCATCGATGGCTATAAATTAGCAAAATGCCGCATTTTAAAACAGCTCAAAATTTTGTGTATCGACGGCATTCCTCATGTCGGCCCCGTGCTGAAAGAACTTGTGCCGGCAAACAATATCGAAGTATTGTCGCTCAACAATTGCATCTTAGAAAAGAGTGATTTTTCTACTATTGCGCGGATGAAAAAAATGACTAACCTCTATATACGCAATACCTCACTGACTGATCAAAGTCTGGCTGAGCTGACTACTCTTGATCTCGTAACCTTGAATATCATTGGTTGCGATAAACTCAGCGTCAAATCTGCCAATTTGCTGAAAAAATTTCGGCACATGAAAGATTTAAAAATGCCGACATTTCAACCTTGGTAATGGAAGGAGCTGTCAAGCGCTTGCGAATGCAAATACTTACTTAGCATCTCAGTGCTCACCAGGCCATTCGCGCTAGCATATAGATGCTTACGCGTAGTTGCAAGGAGATTGATCATGCGCCATCCCAACGTTCCCGAATCACTGGAAGGTTGGTGGATACTCCACCGTATGTTTGCCGTAGACAGACTTTTTTGGGACGAACTGGCTGAAGACGAGCGGGAGGAAATTGTTCGCGAAGCAACTGCTGCACTTTCTACCCTGCAGAAAGGCGAAAATACCGACGTCGGTTTGGCTCAGATGCTTGGTCACAAAGCCGATTTGATGCTCACTCACTACAGCAAAGATTACGAAGGTTTGGCTCACGCTCAGACAGTTGTCGACAAACTGCGTCTCTCTAATTTCCTTACTCCAGTTTCTTCATACGTTTCTGTTCTCGAACTTGGTCTCTATGAAGCAACCGGCAAGATCCACGCCACTCTTGCTGAACAGGGTCTCAAAGCCAATTCTCCAGAATGGATTGCCGCCTTTGATGAAAAAGTTGCAGAGCAGCAAAAGATACCTCACTTTGGTGGTCGTCTATGGGCGCGTATTCCGCAAAGACGTTTTGTTTGCTTCTACCCAATGGATAAAAAGCGCGGCGAACAGGTTAACTGGTACACCCTTCCTTACGAAGAACGCGGCAAGCTGATGATTGAGCACGGCAAGATTGGCAGAACCTATGCCGGTCAAGTCACGCAAGTAATCTCCGGATCAATCGGTTTTGATAAAAACGAGTGGGGCGTAGACCTTTATGCTGACGATCCTATGGTCTTCAAAAAGCTGATTTACGAAATGCGCTTTGATGAAGCCAGCTCCAAATATGGTGACTTCGGCGACTTTTATTCGGGCGTGCAGTTCTCTCTCGATCAGTTGGCAACATATTTAGACGGCACCGGCGTGCCGTCTCTGAATGTATTGGAGCCAGCCGGGGGTGGGCGTGCAGGGCAGAGTCACAGCTAGCGGTTGTCAGCTCAGGAGAATTCGCCTGGATGAATTTGTGATTCTATTTGTTTGTTTAAAAATGTGGGAAAGCGATAGTAGAGTTCCCCGTGTTCATTCACATCAATTTGGCAAACACCTGTCTGAGACAGTCGTTCAAAGGCACTCTTAGTATCGGCAATACCTATCCCGCATTCGAGAGCGGCCGCTGAAATTGTCAGGGTGCCGCCATCAATTTTTGCGCGACTGAGAATCAATTGTTCTTCTTTAATTTGTCGCAGAGCACGCTTTTCTTTCAGTTTTACTTGCACCAGTTTGACGCCGACGAAAACCAGACCGGCTAGAAATGTGATTAGCCCAAGGTGATGTGCCACACCGTATTTTGGATTACCGGCGATGATTTCACCGACATAGGTGACAATCAAACCGCCGCATACGAGGATAAGAAAAACTCCCACGCACCAGAGAGTTGATTGCAGAAATTGTGAGATGCCAGATCTATTCAACCGTTTGGCCCCGTGGCACCGGACGGTTGGCATTATACGGCAATTTGCCACACCTCTCAAGGGCGGCCTAGTAAAGAAGTTATGTCACGCTCGTGTCATTTTCGGCTAGTAGACTGAAATTGTCTTTCCAGTGAGGATTCTTATGGTTGAACACAATTGGACCCAGACCAGCGTCTTTCAGAATCAACAAAATTGCGCAGGCGAGATTTTGCTCAAAGAAGATGACAACTTTTGGATTCCTCGTAAGCTTCGCGCTCTACTCGATGCACGTGATCGCGCGCCCAAACTGACGGAAGTATTCCGAGGCGAACTGGAGTGCCGAAACATCAGATAAGGCACTCAATTAATCAGCAGGCGGCGGATCAATAATTGCGCCCAGGAATAGAATCGCATTGGTTTTATCGTCGCGAATAGCCACCACAAATGGTCGATCACAAACCATCTCAAAGGGTGGCTCGGGATTAGCCGGGGCGCTGGTGACGCTCATTTCTACGGCAGTGGCGGCGGCGGCTTCGGTACCTTTTTCATTTACTTCGAGGTAGGTCTTGTGTAATACCCGTGAGATCACCGACGGTTCTTTGGTCATGTTTTTGAAGTCGGCGCAGTTGTCTTCAAAGGCGCAAGGCATGCCGGCCTCTTTCAGTATTTTACTTAGCTCAGCTTTGTATTCAATTTTAAAGCGCGGTAAACCGAGGTGGCCTTCCTTTTTATCGAATTGTGCGTTCCACTGTTTCAAGTTTTCTGCTGTAAAGGCGGTTACCAGCGCCTTTATATCCGACTTTTGATCAGGAAGATAAATGCACATCTGCAAACGTTTGTCTTTATAGGGCAGCATCACTGCCTGAAAATTTTTGCCTTTTAAATATTCCATTTTGGCTGAGCGGTTCATCATTTGAACCTGCTTTTTTGTGCCGTCGGCAACTGTGAATTCGACCTGTTGCGTTTGATCTTTAACAAATTCGTCAAGCCACATACCCTTGAAATATACAGCATTGACCAGGTACAGAATGGCTGTTGGTGGTATTCGATCGATAATTGTCGGAATTTTTCCTTTGGTATTGTCATTCACCCAACCATTGATTTTTTCAAGGGTACTGGCGTCTGCAAAATCGAGTGATTCAAGTTTGGCACCAAAATATTTTTGATTAGTTTCTACGAACGACTGATCAAATTTGAAATTTTTATTGGCGAACAAAGCATTAGCCACGGTAAGTTCACTTACCGGATTGACCCGCATCAAGCTCTTGTACAAATCTGAGTTCTGGCTGTTGATTGCGTTGTCGCTCATGTCGTCGTAACCGAGCACTTCGTGCATTTGCGATTTAGTTTTGCCGGCTGCACCGTTGTAGACCATAGAAAGCGCGGTGCTGACACTGTATGGCGAAATCACCACATTGCTAGCAGGCGATGCAGCCGCCAGCTTGAAGAAGTTCGAGGCAAACTTCTCAGATACTTTTATGCTTGTGGCGTCGTCGTTGCTGTCGTCATTGGACGCGTTAATTGTTGATTGATCGGGGGCGGCACAGGCTACAAGGCAGACTGATACCAGTGAAAGTGCCGTGGCCGTGCAGGCATATAAGAATGAACGCACTGTCTACCCTCTTTAAAAGTGAAACCGGATAAGCATATCAAGGATGTTATCATTGCGCAAACCTGCACAATAGAGACTTGTTATGGCTTTGCGCAACGGAAAATTTTTTTTGGCTGCTCTGATATTGCCGGCGTTTTTGCTGCTCAATAATCTGCTATTTGAAGCAGCGCTAGCACAGCCGAATCAAAGTTCTCTTGAATCGATGATGCGGCAAGCTGAGGCGTTCAGTGAGCAAGATGACGTTGAGAGTGCGCTTGATGTTTATGGCAAGGTATTGGCGGCTAATCCCGGCTACTCCCGCGCTTACTATTTGCGCGCACTGCTTCTCTGGTCGAAAGATCGTCGAGACGCCGCTGCGTCAGATTTAGAAAAGTGCATGAAACTTGAGCCCAGTGAACAACCAGCTAGATTTCTTACGATAATTTATCTGGAGCAGAAGAAGTACCAGCGAGGACTTGTGGCGGCAAAAACTCTGGTCAAAATCAAAGAGGGTGACCGCAACCACGCCTTACTTGTCGATATGCTGATTGGTTTGAAACGATACAATGAAGCCATTGTCGAAAGCACCGTTTGGATCAAGGGTAAGAAGAAACCCACTGCACTCTTGCGGGCACGGAGCATTTGCTATTTTGAGACCAAGCAATATGATAAGGCGCTGGCAGACTGTAACACCCTCATCGGCCTGAAACCAAATTTGATGAAAAGTTATGAGCTGAGAGCCAAAATTTACCAGGCTAAAGGCATGAACGAATTAGCCGCCAGCGACTTGAAACACAAGACTGCTGGTGGCGATGAAGTTTACGATGTAGCGCCTTTTCGCGGCCGTGATCGGATTCTTGAAGGCCGGCACTAGTTGAAAAGTCAATTAATTTAAACGCGCATGCGTTCTTTTTCTTTCGCTTCTTGATTGGCGATGGCGTTATTTTTTTCGCGCGCTATAAGAGCCAGGAAAGTATGTCTGAAGCGATAAATTAAGGCGATACCGACGATGATACTGACGATAACGGCAGCGATGGAGCCCAGCGTGACCACTACCACTGCCACCAGCAGTTTATTCAGAACAGTCAGTTCATCGCGCACCGCGCCTAGTGGTTGAGAAACGGCATTCATAGGCGTGTGCAGCGATTTAATTTCAGCGCTCAGTTCACCAAGCTGGTCATGCATCTGCACCACTTTTTCTTCCACAGTGGTCATTTTGGCGGTGACGCTGGCAACAGAGTCTTCCACCCCTGAAAGCGGCTTGGCCACTGCCATCATCGGCGCTTTCAAATCATTTAGTGGTTTGCGCAATTGTTGCATCTGACTAGTCACCTGACGCACGTCATCGCGAATGCCAGAAACTTTTTGCAGGTCGACACGCAGTTTTGAGATTTCTTGCAGTTGAGTATGTACGCCCATTACTGCCGGTGAAATTTCACTGACTTTATTTAGGTCAGTGGAAAGTCTGTTTAAATTGTCATTAAGGCCGTTAAGCACACCAGACATATTGCTGATGCTATTTTCAACACCTTTCATACGTTTTTCCATGCTGGTAAATGCCGGCTGAAGGCCGTTCATTGGGGCTTGCAGGGCGACAATCTGGGTATGCAGGTCGGCAGCTTCTTTGCGCAGCTTCCATACCGGCCGGGTAATTCTTTTAATCGGGTGGAAGCCTGTAATGGGCTTGTCCCACTCTTTCATCTTTTTAGCCAGGTCGGCGGCAGCTTTCGCTTCTTTTTTCGTAGCGGTCACCCCGCCCTGAATGGCCGGTGGCGCTGTGCCGGCGGGGCTCGCTGGTGTGGTAGTCGGTATTGTCGTAGCCGGCGCTGGGTTAGAAGGTGTAAGTGGTTCAGCGGGGCTCAATTGGCTGGCCGGGGCATTAACCTGAGGGGCTGCGGCGGGCTGAGCCTGGGCCGGTGCTGCTGAAAGCATAACGGAGAGGCTGAGAATTCCGATTGTCCTGGCAAAGAACATGACCACCTCTACACTTACAGTCTAATCTTAACCTGATTAACCACCGCCTACCAAGAATTTAGGACTATTCGTTGGATGACAAGCCATTTGTCAAACAGGGCTATAGTCTGGCGGCTATTTTTCATAATGTTATCCTTTGCCAGGGCGAGGACGAACTGATTGCCGTGAGGAGCATTAAATGAGCGAACCAATGATGGCTGGGTTGTTCTTGGGCTTGCTGGGCTGCTTGTCCATCGTCGGTGCCGTGTTTAACTGGAACTGGTTCATGAATAGCCGGCGGGCGGCGTTTCTGGTAAAAGCGCTGGGGCGCAATGGTGCCCGAGTTTTTTATATTCTGCTAGGTGCCGCTATCGTTGGTTTTGCTATCTACGGCCACTTCCACCCTGAAGTGATGCATCACCGTCGCGGTCTGTAGCTTGCGGCAATAAACCATGGCCAGCAGCGACCAATTAGAGAATTTGATCAAGTCGTCACGTGAGCTTGCCGTTTACGAGCGCTTTTGCAACGCAACTGTGTTTCCCGCCAGTCTGCCGTTGAGCGCAGCACGTTCAAGCATGATCACCGCTCACGCCAAAGCTCCCTGTCTTGATACTCTGCAGGTTAGTCTCTGGTGTCAGATTTGCTCCACAGATAATTCTACAGCCGACATTCTTGCCATTCAAAATCTAACTTATCGCTCGGTGAGCCAGATGTGTCTGGATGCACTGAGGGTATCGCAGCCATGGGTTTTGCAAGATATACCCTGCGGTCAATGTAAAACTGCACTGACCGCTCTGGTTGATTTCCATCACTTTGAAATTTCTTCCGCCAGCGACATCGTCGTTCGCTGGTTTCGCTCGCCGGTAAGCGGCAAACCCACTTATCAGATGCTCACCATGGATGGTGCCGGTACGTATTCTGAAGCCGACACAAATATGATCTTGGCCGGCGAAAATGCCATACCACAAGCAATTGCAATAGCTCTTTCTCAAAGCTTGCAGATTGATAATATGGAAGAGACAGCGAGAAATTTAAAGACTGGCTTAAGGGAATGCCCGCAACTTTTTTTGCTTGTTTCGATAGCCGGTTTGTTTCTCAACGAGCCAGCAATGCGTGGTGTTGTAGAAGCTGCCGCTGCAAACCACATCGCTTTCTATCCAGATGACTACAGCGGCTATAGCTTGATGTCACGCGTGCTGATGCAAGCCTACGAAGCCACCAGCGGTATAGAAAAATCTCTACTAGATGAGTCACATGCTTACGCAATTAGAGCTTTGCAGTTAAACAGCCAAGATCATCACGCCGAAACCATTCTTTTAAATTGCATTGGTCAGCCATGATCGTTTCAATTGTAAAGTAACTCGGTTATTACATTAGTACGCATCAAATAAAGGTATACCGCTCTTTTGTCACTTCACGACGTTTTCACATTGGGCTCACAACTAATTCACGATGAGTGCTTACAGTTGTGGCATTGAGATTATTCAGAGCCTACTCAAGCCATTATCAATGGAGAGATCACCGTGTTTAATAGAAGCCAAGTAGAGCGCATGCTCACACGCAGTTTACTGAGCTTGTTTGTCGCCGCAACAGCCGGCTTGGCTCTCCCGACAGATGCGAGTGCTCGCGCCCTATATGTCTCACCCGCAGGCAACGGCACTAGCGGTCAGAACTGGAAGACAGCTTGGAAAGATCCAGCCCAAATTGACTGGACACTAGTTCACACCGGCGACCAGATTCTAATTGATGGTGGCACTTCCGGTATCACTTATACCACCGCATTTTCTGTTCCTGTCAGCAATATTATTATCAGGCAGGCACCTGGGGATGCGCACAGCGGCACTGTCACCTTTGACGGCTTCAGCCCTCAAGCGGCTCTTTCATGTGGCATTAAATTTGTGGGCTCGAATGTTCATTTAGTCGCCAACAAGCGCGCTGGTATCAAACTGACCAGATACGGTGCTCAATGCATGGATATCCAATCTAACAATAATTCGGTTCGCAATGTAGAAATGTCTTACATCATGGGCTTCCCACCATACGCCGGTGGGCGCATCGGAGGAGTTACCTTTGGCGGAGTCAACAATCACTTTATTGCCTGTGATTTTCGTGATTGTGGTATCGCCGCCATGGAAAAACCCATGGCCGGTATAACCAACAGCACAGTGTTCAATAATTGCACCTTCGGTGCCAATGGTTATGGCTTCTGGGGTAATTGCGGCTCGGGGATCGCCGGTGCGGGAACGGCTGGCGGCCCAGCTTCTATCATTTATGCTCACAAGTGTGTCTTCGGTCCTTACGTTGACTACGGCATCAATATTCCAAACGGTAAAGCGCGAGTGACTAATAGTCTTTTCCTTGCCGCACGTGTCTCAAATATAAAAGCTGCTCCGACAACCGGTTGTAGTTCTGAAGTCACTGCAGTAAATTGCACACTTTACGAGAAGCGCCTTGACCCAAGGCAGCATGGGCCCTTTGTCGTTCCTGAATACACAATCAGCGTCAATGCAAACGCCAAATTGAAACTTAAAGACTCGATTGTCTGGGGTGGATTTGTTGATGTGCCGGCCACTCAGATAATTACCGGCGGTGGCAATGTACAGTATGCCGTCACCGGGAACACCATGGCCATAGCACCAACTATGGTGGATCCTAATTTTGTTGATAATGCCACACTTTCTGCCATGCAAGCCCAATCGCAATTTGTTCCCCGCACTTTGACCAGCGCTAATTTCGCGCCAGCAGCAGGCAGCCCTGCGGTGGGAAAAGGCTCATCGTTTGTTAAGGTGTCAGACCTGGTTCCGCCGTATGGTCCAACCTCCGGCTTGCCCATTTCTATTGGCGGACCGTAACTCGAGCTTCTAGATGTACAATATGCGTACTTCTGGAGTAAGTTCTAAATCGTGATTGCCATTGAGAAAGTTCGAGAGCTTGCAATCGCGCCCCTCGGCACTAATCGCCCGGCTTTTGTCATATCGGCAAGCGGGCTTGTCAGGATTGAGCATCGTGTCTTAATTGTTGCGGACGATGAGTTCCACCTGGCCGAGTTTGATTTGCGAAACAATCAACCTGGCAGTTGGATTCGCCTTCTGCCGGGTTCGTTGGCATCCGACTACCGAGAGCGTAAAAAGCAAAAGCCTGACCTGGAAACAGTTACGCGTATTCGACCCGACCAATTCGCGACGTTCGGTTCACTACTGGTGGTGCCATCAATGTCGCGACCGAATCGGATTACTGGAGCTTTGATCAAATTAAAGAATGATCTGACAATCAGCGATTCTCCTGTGCCGATAGATTTTTCTCACATTCGAAAGAAACTTGCGCAGTCTATCGACGGATTAAATGTCGAAGGTATTGCCATTCAAGAGGCGGTGACCAAACTGTTTCATCGCGGCAGTAAAAGCAAGGGTAAAAGTGTAGTTGCTGAACTTGATACACGAACTTTTTTGCATGCCTTGCACGATACGCACAAACCGCTAAGTTCGTGCATTTTAGAATTGAGAGAGTATGATTTGGGTGACATCGAAGGCATTGGTCTATCTTTTACGGATGCAGTGCCCATGCCTGATGGCCGTGTAGTTTTTCTCGCTACAGCCGAAGCCACAGATGATGAATACCGAGATGGAGCGAACCTTGGTTCATCGCTGGGAATTATGAAAGTGAACGGTGACATTGAGCGCATCATTCGCATAAGTGGTCGGGAGAAATTTGAAGGAATTTGCGCAGATTATTTGACTACTAAAGCAACGTCCAGCGATAGGGCCGCACACAGTATGGAAGTTCTCCTTGTGTCCGATACCGACAACGAGCACTTGCCGTCAAATCTTTATCGCTGTTCTGTTAATCTAAATTGACCTTATGCAAAGGCTGTTAAAAATATGATCGGAATAATCGGCGCAACAGGCTTCACTGGCAAACTGGTAGCCGACGAATTAATTAGGCGAAAAGCAAATTTTTTCATCGCCGGCCGAAATGCGCAATCGTTGCGTGATCTGTCGAAAAGTCTTAACGCAGTGCCTTATCGAGTTATAGACGTGCAAGACAGCGCTACCTTCAATGCTTTAGAGGGTTGCACGCTCATAATTAATTGTGCTGGGCCATTTACCGATTTTGGCGAAGCCATAGTGCAAGAAGCAATTGCTCGCCGTGCTCATTATCTTGATACTACAGGCGAACAGGGCTTCATCAAGCTCGTATATGACAAATATCACGAACAGGCAAAAGCTGTCGGCATTGTTCTTGTGCCCAGTTGCGCTTACGAGTACGCCATCGGTGACGCAATAGGAGCCCAGCTAATAGCCGATTTTCCGCAATGTCAGTCAATCGAAATGATTTACGATATGGAAGAAATGCACACCAGCCCAGGAACGCGTAAGAGTGTGGTGCGCGCCGTAACAGCGCCGGGCTTTTCATTGAAAAACGGTTTGCTCGTCGAAGGCAGGCCTGCTGCTATAACAAGAAAAATTCAGTTAAATGGAAAGACCGTACCAGCCATGTCTTTTCCTTCCGGCGAGGCCCTGATGTTGCCACGCCATACAGATGTGCAAAACGTCGATAGTTTTATGACAGCAAAGGCACCACTTTTTATTCTTCAGACAGTGGCGGCGCTTGGTCAATCTGTTATGCAAATATTCGGAGACTTTATCGTCAATAAGATGACAACTGGTGCGCCGACGCTGGCTCAGCGTCAGAATTCTACCTTTTTAATTCAAGCCAGAACAAAAATCGGCAGTGAGGCCCACAGCATTACGGTGACGGGCAAAGATCCTTATTTGCTAACGGCAGTTATTATCAGTGAAGCTGCGCTTCGGTTGCACCATAATATTCCAGTAGATTCTGGTGCGATAACACCAGCAATGATTGGTGGCGCCGATTTGATTCGCAAGTTGCTCGAAGATGCTGGAGCAAAATGGTTTTCTACTTCCGGCTCTTTTCTTTGAAAATTGGTTGTGGTGTAGCAAACGCTTTGTATTCTTGCGAGTTTAAAGAGAGTTCAGTGGTTGCTTTTAGCGGACCTACCTGGCGCACTTCCAGTGTAAGAACAGGCAGGTGTCTGTCTGGTTCTTGCAGGCGATGTTGGGCGTTAAGCCCTTGCACTGCTGCGAGTACATCTGTGCGTTCACGAAAGCTTGCGGCACAGTTGAGCGACGACTCTAGTAATTTTGTATTGCCAATTTCGGCCTGACGGGTGATTGAGTCAATGTCAAATGATTTGGAACCCGGTTGAATGGTGCTGTCGCATCTGGCTTTGTCGGTCATAGTTTCTCCTATCTGACTGGATGGCTGGCTGTCTGACTGTAGATTCAGAATATCTGAGTCTCTCGGCAGATTAGGGGCAGATTATTGGCAAATTTTGGGCTTACGATCAGGGTGACCTGAGTGATCTGGGCAAAATGAAACGTTATCGTTTCATTTTTACAAACTCAAACGTTATCGTTTCAGTTTGCAGAAGCGAGATCGACGCCAGTTAATCTAAAGGCGTGGTCAAAAGCACCGCACGCGGTGTCAAAAAAAATGCCGCCCATCCCAGGCGGCATTTTAAGAATTGGTGGGCGAGAGAGGACTTGAACCTCCACGTCTTGCGACACATGATCCTAAGTCCTGTGAAGACTGGTCTAGTGGGGTTTCTCGGGGTATTCGGTAGGGTGGGAAATCCCCATCAGTACTTACTATACATTTTTG